>Ga0302165_10000827_pt1 | contig 10977 bp, 5 predicted proteins | sample I_Fen_E3_2_FD_193499 | JGI IMG/M metagenome (GOLD analysis project Ga0302165, IMG submission 193499) | Peat permafrost microbial communities from Stordalen Mire near Abisko, Sweden - I_Fen_E3_2 | ecosystem: Environmental > Terrestrial > Soil > Wetlands > Permafrost | place: Sweden: Abisko... | reverse complement strand
CTCAACTATTGCACAAATGGTGCAGGTTGAGCGTTTTCAATATTCACCTGTGTAAAACCTGTTCAGGTTTATTCGGTTTTATATCAACAGAATGATTATGATATTGCCAAGGATTTTCTTTTCTAATAAAGTTCTTACACTGATTCTGTTTGGAATGATTATTGTTACAATAACCAAAGGCATTTAGAATTCCTGTCCATTTCATGCATAAATTCTGTCTGGTACTCCGAAATAAACACTGCTGGGCATCTTAGAAATTTACAAATAACAAAAAAAGTTGCAAAATTAGTTTAACGTAAAACAGATAAGTTATCTTTGTTCTTTTTTTTGTCTTCAATAGTACGATAGATATGGATAAAATGAACGAAATAGCAGCTTCGAAACTAAAAATGGAGGCCCTAGACTTCCTGCAATCAAGATTGGTAACGGTCGATGAAGATGGACCAAAATCGGAAAGCCATTGTCTTATTCGGAAGCTTTTGGCTTATCAAAACTTGTTAGAAGATCAAAACCAAAAGGAGCGTATTTCAAAAGCGACACTAAGGCAGGAATATAAATTCTACCGGGATATCATCAACAATCAACCTGTAGGTATTTATCGTATTCATGTATTTCCTCTGAACGACTGGAATACAAAGGGCTGGCATAGTTCCGACAACCCTCCTTATGTAATGGAAATGGCAAATGATAGGTTCTGCGAAATCTTGGGTGTGACCCGCCAACAGTTTGAAACAAATCCCTATCTTATTATTGATTTAATATGTGTTGATGATAAGGCTGACTTTATAAAAAAAAATGTAGAGGCAAATCAAAATATTACGCCATTTAATTGGCAGGGACGTTTGATAATTGATCAGAAGCTAGTGTGGGTGCGTTTAGAGTCCAGCCCTCGACTGCTTGATGCCGGCGATATTATATGGACGGGACTGCTCTATGATATTACCAAAAGAAAAAGAACAGAGGAAGCTTTAGTTGCAACCCGATTAAAACTGGATGGTATTGTAGAAGCAGTGCATGTTGGAATTGTTGATGTAAATATAGAGACAGGGGAATTGAACTTCAATCAGGTGTACCCCAAAATGGTTGGATATACTTTTGATGAACTGGACGAATATCTAAAAAAAACTGTTCCGGCTGGGTGGAGAGGAATTGTACACCCTGATGATATAGACATGATTTTTGACACATATACCAAGCATTTAAAGAGCAACTTGTCCTATTATGAATATGAATACAGGGTAAGACATAAAGATGGTCACTGGGTGTGGATGCACCAACGTGCCACTATTACTAGCAGAACTCCTGATGGGAGGCCGTTGATTGTGTCGGGAATCCATACCGATGTTTCAGGTAGGAAACAATTAGAAATGAAGTTGAATAAATTGAATGAAGAACTGGAAAGTCGTATTGCCGAACGCACACGGGAGTTGGAAGAGCTAAATGCATCAGTTCATCTTGAAGAATTAAAATTTCGCACAATAGCTGACTTTACCTACGATTGGGAATATTGGAAAAGTAAAGAGAATGAAATCATCTATATGTCGCCTTCAGTAGAAAGAATTACTGGTTATACAGTTCAGGAGTTTATAGATAATCCGACTTTGTTTGAAGAAATAATTTATCAGGCAGATCGTAAAAGTTGGCAAAATCATAAGAATGAGAGAGCTAACCCTGCGAATAATGAAAATGCTAGAGAGCTAAATTTCAGGATTAAAAGAAAAAACGGTCAAATACGTTGGATTGCTCATGTGTGCCGAAGTATAAATTTGGAGGGAAAATACTTGGGAGTACGAGTATCGAATAGAGATATAACAGAAAAGGTGGAAGCCGAAAATAAATTGCTGCAAGTTTCTGTAGAAGTAGAGGAGCGTGAGCGTAATCGTTTCTCAAGTGAGTTGCACGACGGGATGGGTCCATTACTCTCTGTTATAAAACTCTATTTTCAGTGGCTATCAGAGACAACCGATGTTGAAAAGAAAAAAATGATTACTAAAAAAGGGAACGAGAGTATCGAAAGTGCTATACAGTCGGCTCGTGAGCTGGCTCGTGGTTTAAGTTCGCAGTCTTTGATTAAATCGGGATTTGTAAATGCTTTGATTCATTTTACAGATCGAATTAATGAGACTCAAAAGATAAAAATTAATTTCAGTTACAACAGTACATATCGGGTTAGTCGGTTCATTGAGATGGCGTTGTATCGTATAGCCACTGAGTTGATAAAAAATACCCTGACTTATGCTCATGCAGCTAATATTGAGATTCAATTTGATTTAGATAAAGATAAAAACCTGATTCTTTTTGTATACACCGATGATGGTATTGGTTTCGACTGGTGTGAAGTAGAGAAAAAGAATATGGGGTTGGGGTTGATGAATATTATAGATCGAGTACAGCTAATGAAGGCTCAGTTGACTGTTGACTCTAGTCCCGGCAATGGCATGAAAGTATCTCTGAAATGCGATATAAATGAACTTTCCGATATGAATATGTCGGAAGTTTAGGGATTTTTAATATTATTTTTTGAGTTATGATAAATATAAATCATTAATATATGGAAAAAATTATACTCGTTGATGATCATGCTTTATTTCGTGAAGGAATGAAACTGATGATTGAAAATGAGGGCATAGGTATGGTGGTAGCTGAAGCCGAAAATGGAAAAGAGTTTATAGAAATACTTGCCACACATACTCCGGATTTAGTCATTCTGGATATTGAAATGCCGGTTATGGGTGGCCTAGAGGCCTTAAAAATAGCAAAAAAGAACCAACCCGATATAAAAGTTCTGATACTGACTATGCTAAGTGAAAAGGCCAACTACTACGATATGGTATCTGCCGGAGCTATGGGCTTCGTACTAAAAACTGCTGACAAAAAAGATTTTGAGAAAGCCATCAAAACATTGATAGGTGGCGAGTGTTTTTTCTCCAACGAATTGTTGAGTCAGATAATTGTGAGTGTAAACGAGCAGCAAGATGGCAAACTTAAAATGCTGACTGCCGGCGATCACGGATTTACTGATAATGAGATGGAAGTACTTCGCTATCTTTGCCAGGGTTTTACGGTTTCTCAGATTGCTGAAAAAATTTTCAGATCTGCAAAGGCTGTTGAAGCACGACGCTCTTTATTGCTAAAAAAGGCAAATGTGTCCAATACAATTAATCTTATTCTGTATGCTATTAAAAAAGGGTTGGTAGATATTTGAGAGAATGACTGATAAATAAATTACTTGTTTTTTTAGCTTCACAACATTGCTCTAGTAACCTATCAAGAGGTAGATAATGTATACTATAATTAATAATTTGTCGTTTTATATTCGTCTGAATTAGGGTTTACACTAATGTTTTTGTTGTTTTTGCTTTGCTCGTCTATAAATAGTTTCAACTATCTTTGTAACAGCTGTAATTAGATAGATTTAAGGGCTTTTATGTAGAACTTAGCGTATAAGTTGGCTGTCGTTGATGAAGTAGAGTTGATATGAGTGCCGTCTTATCCGGCGTGGATTTGTGACTGATAACTGATGATATAACTAAAGTGTCATAGGTGATGACCTCATACATAAAGTTGTAATAATATTCTTTAGAACTTGCGGTAGAATGAATGTACAACAGATAAAACAATCTCTAGTCGTGGCTGAGTAACTTAAAATGTTGTTGGTTTTGGATAGAGGAGAATCCATAGTCGATTGTTAGGCGAACTGCGTAGTACACTTAAGTTTTTACGATTAATGAGAGTAGCATTTTTGGTTTCAATATAATATTCGACGAACTTTTATTCAAATAGAATGTATTAGACATTATATTTGGATACCCGTGCGACTGTATTTGATAAATATAGAATTGAAAATTATGAAGACAATCAATATATTTTTATCTCTAATGTTGTAAATAGGCAAAACTAAAACAAAGTGAAAGAAAATGGAATTGGGATAGAAGATCTTTGTCGCGAAGAGGATTCTCAGCTTCAAGCTGAATTTAAGGAGTTGATGAATCAATATTATAGCGGCGATATCGCTAACGAAAAGCTATTCTCTGTTTTTCTTGATCTTTACAAACAAGAGGAAGAGGCAATGGATGAGGTCCGAAAAACGATCATCACCGACCAGTTGGACCTTTTAGATGTAGAGCGTAACTGTGTTTTTCGTGGTTTTGTGGATAGAGTTAAGTCACCAAGTAACTGTATTAACGAAGACGTACATCGAGCCGCTATAGGTCTTAAAGTATTATTGGAACGATATGGAAATATTACACGTAGATATTATGATCAGAAAACAACAGCATTTAACAAATTGATACAGGAAATAACCGGTACCAGTTTGGATGATGTTTATATGGTGGGACTTGCACCCTGGACTTCGAAACTGGATGACATAAATAAAGCTTTTGATGCGTTGATGAAAATTCATTATGACGAAGTTGCTACTAAAACCGGACTTAAGGTGGAACAAGTCCGTTTAAGAATTGATACTGTTTACCGAAACATGTCAGACTTGTTGAATGCTCAGATAAGAAAAAATGTGGCAATTAAATACAAATCGTTTGTAAAATGTCTGAATGCACATGAATAGAAGCAATATGACTGACAAGCTCACGAGGATAGCGGGTATATATAAGAAATTGAGCTGTATATAGATATATGCAAAACAGGAGGGTGGTTGTAAACAATCACCTTTATTTGTTTTAATAGTAATTCGCGAGATAGTGCAGTATCAGATCAATGTAAAAAGTATGTGGAAAAAATAGATGCCAGCAGATAAGCCTGCCTAAATATAAGAAATGTGTATTTTGTGTGGTCGTAAATTGTTGTTCAAAAGGATTTTGGTCGACGATTCGCACGAAAGTATTGTATTTACACCCGAACAGCAGAAAAAAACACTATATGGATTTGCCCGTTGGGTAAAAATGGAAAGTTAGGACCGTGGAGCGGTCTGTTTTATGCAATTATACCTTGATTATTTGATTGTTTTCTGAAATGGCGGCAAACTAAATTGTTTTGCCGCCATAATTTCTTTATCGTCTACCAAATCAACATGCTAACAATACATTCTATTTAATAGCCATTATGACTAACCCAAACGAGATGCAGTCGCTCATCAAAGTTGTTATGACCGGATCGGATTTAAAACTGGTACAAAACGATGCCACCAATGATTTTTATATCTTAGGTGTAGAAGATACGGCCACTATTATAGTGAGTGATCTAAACTGCAAGGTGCTGCTTAAGCAGCAAGTAGTGGGGCAGGAGCTTGTGTCTATAAACTCATTCCGAAAAGGTACGTACATAGCCCGAATTATAACTGCAACCACTATGGTGGAAAAGAAATTGGTAAAGCTATAGGTAGTGCCCGAATAGAAGATGCCTATTTTTAGGTGGTTCTTAAGTTATGTGATCAATAGAATGTAACCCGTAGTGCATTTAGAAAAAGTTGGTTTGTTTTGTCGGGGCTTCCACCCCCAAACCCTGACTTAAGTTTTGCCTCCTTAGAGTTTATTTATTTTAGTGTCGACGATTTCCGCTTCACTCCAATTATCTTGACATAAAAAGTAAGCAAAAAAATACCTTACCCGTCCGTCAGCCCGATGGACTCCCTCTCCAATGAGAGAGGGGAAAAGGAAGAAAGTGTTTGACTACGCCCCCTTCACTCTAAAAACGTACACTCTGTTGGCTGAAACCGTCCAAACCTGCCTACCGCAGGCAGGCTCGCTCATTCGACAGTCAAACAAGACAGTTTTAAACGCCAACCTCACTTGTTTTTCGGTTCACCGTACGAGGTCAGTCGTTGACAAACTGTGTGCAATTCAATATCTTTTTATATTTTTATTGAAAATATCTATTAAACCCATTACGGTTTAAACTTATACATTTCCTTACCCCGAACTCAAGTCGGTACATTGTTCGTACTAACATCCAAGTCACGTAGGTTTATTCTGTGCGCATTGCGAGTCGGAACTCGCAAGACCCATTTTGTACTCATCGCATCTGCCCATTCGTTAAGTTGCCTAATAACAATAACTATCGCGAAGCAACTATCGCCGTACTTGTCCCGTTTTAACGGGAAGGCATACTAACGCGAAGCTACTGTTTATTGTAAGACCTTTGTAAATAGTGGCTTATTACTGGACGTGCCGGTGTTTGAGCGTGTGGGTAAGCCCAGTGTCTGATACCCTCTGTTCGTTGCTGTTTGGGTAGAACGACGGGTGTAAACCGCTTATAGCTCTCATTGTTTCGGTCCGGTAAATTATTAGTATGTACCCTTACTGTACCCTTGTTGTTTAACTGATTGCAGTAGTAATATATTATTTTTGTGCTACTTTATGTGTTCGGATGGATGCATGTATACATGCATGAGTGTTTTTAAAACTCTCGTGCTTCTGTTTATATAAATTATCTGATAACAAAATGTAGAGGCGCTTACATAAAGTACCTTAAAAAGAAAGTAATGATGTAAACGCTCACGCTATTGTAAGCATTTACTCCTACGATAATTATCAAAAAAAACGAAAATTATGAAGCCAACAACTACCCCTGGCGTATCCACGGAAGCCATGTTTAACCAACAGCTCCTTTCGCATGCTTACCGTGTTTCTGTTAGCCAAAGAGTAAGATCGAATCATTGGGTGGGTGCAAGAGCACTAAGAATGCTCCTATGCAGTCTGTTTATATTTTTATCTGTGGGTGGGGTGCAGGCAGGAATTCCTGTGATTACGCCTAGCAAGACTAATGTCGTTGCGAATCCGAATGTGTCAATCGGTACCGGTGTTACTTTTACATCTTCGGGTGGTGGTGTTTATCAACCTAAAGTGCCAGTAGTACTTGCAGGTACTACAGCGCAAGGGTATGTTGATGCTACCGGAACCGCTGCAAAATTTTATAATCCAACTTGTGCTATTCCGGATGGAGTTGGTAATGTGTATGTGGCGGATGAATATAACCACTGTATCAGAAAGATCGTAATTGCTACCGGAGTGGTAACTACATTCGCTGGTGTGGGAGGACCAAGTAACAGCGGAACGAATAATAGTTCAAATCCGAGGCTAGCCAAATTTAACATGCCTACTGGTCTATGTTATGTAGGAGGTAAATTGTATGTTGCAGATTGTTATAATCATTTAATTCGTGAAATCAATATGTCAACAGGTGCTGTTAGCACTCTTGCTGGTATTTCTACCAGCAATGCAGATGTAGGTTGTGTTGATGGTGTGGGTCTGACAGCTGCTAAGTTCGCTTATCCGCGTTGTCTGACAACTGATGGTAGCTATTTGTATGTGGGGGATTTAGATAATTTTGGAATTCGTAAAATTGATATTAGACCCGGAGCTTCATACGGAAATGTAACCACTCTATTTAAAAATACGGTTGCCGGTGCTACTGATGGTTCAATAGCGGGAAATGTTGGTAAAATCAACAAACCCTACGGTATCTACTATAGGAATAATTGCTTGTATATAGCGGATAAAGACAATAACAAAATACGGAAGTTGGATTTAGACAATAATAATCTTTCTACCTATGCAGGTACTGGTATTAGTGGTTTTTCCGATAACCTGACATCAACATCTGCAAAGTTCGCATTACCCTATAATCTTACTTTTGATGATGATGGGAATATGTATGTGGTGGAACGGACAAACAATTCGATTCGTAAGGTGGATGCGACAGGAAACCATGAAGTGTCTACGTTTGTGTCTGGCTCTAGTTTTAACGAACCGCTTGGGATTAGTTATATTTCTGGAAGTAATGAATTATATGTTGCCGATTTTACAAACAATCGAATCCAAATTGTACCCACTAAGACTGGTTGGTCTGTGGACCCCGAACTACCAGGTTTGTCGTTTAATGATGTTACAGGAGCTATTACGGGTATACCTACAGAAGCCCCATGTTCTGATTATGTAGTGACTGCAAAGAATAATTTTGGTTCAACAGACATTCCTATTACTATTTGTGTGAAGAATAATCAGACCATCAGTAATTTTGCCGCTTCAGCAACAACGACTTATGGTCAACTTCCTTATGACTTAATTGCTAATGCCCCTGGTTCTGGGGATTTGATTTATACTGTATCTGGTGATCCTAATGTAATTACAATTTCGAATGGTAAGGTTAGTGTTGTAGGTGTGGGAACCTGTACTATTACTGCTACTAAGGTGGATGATGAAAGATATTATAGTGCTACAGCTACGCAAACGCTAACTGTTCTTCCAAAACCGGTTAGTATTACCGGTGTAACAGCAGCTGATAAAACTTACGATAATAATACTACAGCCACTACGAGTGGAGGTACATTGGTTGGTTTGGTGGGTTCGGATGCTGTAGGTTTTGATAGAGGAACAGCTAAATTTGCTTCTAAAGATGCTAGTACAGCTAAAACAGTGACTGCTACTCTTTCTTCTTGGACCTTAAATGGAGCTGATGCAGGTAAATATACCTTAACTGGGATTGCGACCACGACAGCAACTATAATAGCCAAATAATTAACACTTTCAACTGGCAAAATCAACATTTCTAGCACTAAAGTTTATGATGGTTCTGCTAATGCTACGATTAATACTGCTAACTCTAGTTTAGATCAAACTTCATTTACAGGTTTTGTTGGGACGGATGGTTTTTTTACGGCAACCGTGTCAGGTACTGCATCTGCTAGTTTTAATGATGCTAATGTAGGTACAGGAAAGACCATTACTGTAACCGGTTACATTTATTCAAATCCAAATTATAGCATTGCTCCGTATACTGTTACTACAGGAGTAATTACTAAGAAACCTTTGAGCGTAAGTGGTTTGACTGCTAATAGTAATAAGACTTATGATGGAACTACCGCTATTACGTTGGGCGGTGGGGTGATGACCACGGTTCTTCCAGCCGATGTCGACGATGTACACCTCAATCTGGTAGCTTCTGTTCCGAGTAAAGATGTTGCCAGTTCAACCCAAACCGTTACCAAAAGCTGTTACTTGGATGGTACAAAATCGGGTAACTATAGTATCACAACTCAATCACCGGCACTTCATGTTAGTATCACTCCGGCTCCGCTCACCGTCACCGGTATCGATATCCCTAATAAAGAATATAATGGAACTGCTAGTGCTACTATTAACGGTACTGCCACGTATAGCGGTTTGGTAAACGGTGAAAGCTTACCGGTAACAGGAACTCCTATAGCAACTTTTGACGATATCAATATTGCCGATAATAAACCGGTAACTGTAACCGGCTATGAAGCACCAAATACTAATTATAGCATTATACAGCCCACAACCCTAACAGCTTCTATTACCAAGAAATCTCAGACCATAAGTTCTTTCGCATCTTCAGCAACAAAGACCTATGGTGATGGTACATTTAGTCCAAGTGCCACTTCAACATCCGGGTTAACGGTGAACTATAGCAGTAGTGATCCTTTGGTTGCAACTGCCTCGGGTACCACAGTTACTATTGTAGGAGCGGGAACCTGTACCATAACTGCCAGTCAGGCAGGTGACGCAACATATGCATCAGCCAGTGATGCTACTCAAGTACTGACGGTTAATAAAAAGACATCAAGTATTACTTTTGTTGACTTAGAAAAGACCTATGGTGATGATGCATTTGAGCTTGCTGCCACCTCTCCTTCCGGTGGAGATATAACTTATACAATGGATGGAAATACGGTGGCTACCCTCTCGGGTTCTATAGTTACCATAACAGGCCCGGGCACCTGTGACATTACTGCCCATCAGGGAGGTACTGCAAATTATGAAGCAGCCCCGGATAAGAACATGACTCTGAAGGTTCTACCAAGACCATTAACCGTATCTTCCGCCGACGTTACAAAAGTGTACGATGGTACTATAATTTCTATAACTACTCCTACAATAACTACAGGAACACTGGCTGCCGGTGATGTGCCCAATCTAACACAAGTGTTCGCAGATGCAAATGCTGGTTCAGGTAAGAAGATGAAAGTTTCGGTAACGATAAAAAACAGCAGCGATGTGGATGTAACGGCTAAATATAGCATTAGCCCTCAAGAGTTCAATGGAGGAAATATCACTTCAAGGCCATTAACTGTAACTGCCGCCGCCGACTTTAAAACGTACGATGGTCTTGTAGGATCTACTGCTACCCCTACAATAACAGTAGGAACACTGGCTAATGGTGATGTAGTGTCTAATCTAAGCCAAGTATTTAATTCACCTACGGCAGGTGACCCATATTTGGCTGTTGTTGCTAATAATTTAACGATAAAGAATGGTGCTGAAGAAAATGTAAAGGCTAATTATGAAATCACTTATGCCTCTGCAACAGGAAGAATCGATAAGCAGGGTGTAAGCATTGAGGGTGTAACTGCTACCGGAAGAGAGTATGATGGAACAGCTATTGCCACCTTGAGTGGAGGGGTGTTGTGGGCGAATTCAGCTCCGATGAATAATCCACCTAATGATATATTAAGGATTGTTAAAGGATCGGGATTGTTCTCTAGTAAAGATGTAGGAGCGCATACTGTAACAGCTGCTAATTATAGTTTAGCCGGTACCCAAGCGGATAACTATGAATTATCTGTTCAACCAACGGTTGGTTCCGCAACTATTACTGCAGCTCCGTTGACCATTACAGGTATAAGTGCTACCGGAAAAGTTTATGATGGAACAACTTTTGCTGCTATTACGGGTACTGCTGAGTATAGTGGTTTGAAGAACGGTGAAAGCCCACAGGTAATAGGAACTCCAACTGCAAGTTTTGTTGATGCCAATGCAGGTACAGGCAAAACAGTAACAGTAACCGGCTACGAAGCTCCAAATGCTAATTATAGCATAACTCAGCCTACAGGCTTAACAGCTTCCATCTCCCAAAAATCTCAAATTATCTCTTCTTTTGGGGCCTTATCAACAAAGACTTATGGTGCTGCTCCGTTTGACTTGAGTGCCACTACTGCTTCCAACTTGCCGATAACTTATTCAAGTAACAATACAGGTGTGGCTACTATCTCGGGTACTA
>Ga0302165_10000825_pt1 | contig 10994 bp, 8 predicted proteins | sample I_Fen_E3_2_FD_193499 | JGI IMG/M metagenome (GOLD analysis project Ga0302165, IMG submission 193499) | Peat permafrost microbial communities from Stordalen Mire near Abisko, Sweden - I_Fen_E3_2 | ecosystem: Environmental > Terrestrial > Soil > Wetlands > Permafrost | place: Sweden: Abisko... | reverse complement strand
ATAAGCGCGAGACGGGAATCGGACCCGCGACCCCCTCCTTGGCAAGGAGGTGCTCTACCGCTGAGCCACTCGCGCATGTTGCATATAATTATGTGTGCTGTTGTTTCGCACCTATAGTAATATATTATATGCAAGCAGTTTTGTCAATATAATTCTGTAATTTTCACAAACAATTTATAATTAGATTTAAATCACTAAATTTAGAAGTTAACTTATTTTACTTGTTTTACTAACTTCATTTTACTTGAGGTATTGCTCAAACTCATCCAACAACCCTTCAAATACTTTGAGTGCTTCCTTCACTGGCTCTGGCTTTGACATATCTACACCACAAAGTTGCAATAGTTCAATTGGATGCATGGAAGAACCACCACTTAAGAATTGGAAGTAACCATCAATTGTTTTCTGGTCACCTTGCAGTATTTTTGTTGAAATTGCAATCGCCGCAGAAAATCCTGTTGCATACTGATATACATAAAATGGCGTGTAGAAATGTGGTATTCTTGACCATTCTAGTTCGATCTCGTCATCCATTTCCATATCAGGTCCAAAATACTGCTCATTTAATTTGCGGTATGTCTTACAAAGTAAGTCAGCATTCAAAATTTGTCCTTCCTCTGCCATTTTGTGTGTTGTCATCTCGTATTCAGCAAACATCGTCTGCCTAAATAATGTGCCTTTGAACTGCTCTAAGAAATGATTGATTAGGTACATCTTCTCTTTGACTTCTGTACAATTTTTAAGCATATAGTTAATCAACAATGCCTCGTTACAAGTTGACGCCACCTCTGCTACAAATATTTGATAGCCAGCATATACATGGGGCTGATTCTCATTTGAATGATAGGTATGAATTGCATGACCCATCTCATGTGCCAAAGTAAATACGTCATTCAAGCTGTCTGAGTAGTTCAGAAATACATATGGGTGCGTACCAAATGTTCCCCAAGAAAATGCTCCATTTCGTTTGCCAGCACTCTCTCTTACATCTACCCAACCACTGTTGTATCCTTCTTCTAATATATCAACATATTTTGTACCGAGCGGTGCCAAACCATTCTTCACAATTTCCTTGGCCTCATCATAAGTGACTTTCATCTTATAATCACTTACCATTGGCGCGTATACATCATAAAAATGAAGTTTCTCCACCCCTAGCGCTTTCTTACGAATAGACACATATTTGTGCATCAATCCCATATTGTCATGAACTGTCTTGATTAAATTCTTATACACATCTACTGGTATAAATGAACTACTCAGATTCATTTCAATTGTTGATTTATATTTTCTTGTATTGGCATAAAATATTGCCTGCTTCACATTTGCATTATAGGTCGCCGCCAACGTGTTAATATAGGCCGCATATTCCTTATATAAGGTAGTAAATGCATTCTTTCTAACTTCGCGACTGCTGCTTTCCATAAATGTACTGTAGCGTCCATTGGTCAGTTCTACTTCATGGCCATCTTCATCCTTAATATTCCCGAATCGTACATCTGCATTATTGAACTTTGAAAATATTTCGTTCGGTGCGCTTGCGATCTGTCTTGCATTTGCTAGGATTTCCTCTTCCTTATCAGATAAAGTATGCTCCTTTTCAAGTAGCAAATCATTAACATAATGAACATATAAACTCATAATATCATCTTTCAAAAATCCCATTAACACATCTTCTGGAATTTCTAATATTTCTGGTACCATAAATGCATATTTTGCTCCTGATTTTACAGCAATCCCCTGTGCTTTTCCAGATAATTCCTGATACACTGGATTTGTAGTATCTTCATAATATTTCATAAATGCATACACATATATCCGCTCCACTAACCAATCACAATCATCAGATTCTTTTAACGCCTCATAAAGATTATTAGCCGATTGCCCTAGTTTCCCTTTAAAATCACAACTCGTCTCTAACATTTTTTCTAACTTCAAAAAATCCTTTTGCCAAGCCTCATCACTCGCAAAGATATCCTCTATCTTCCATTTATCCTTCGCATCAATCTCTTGCCTAGTTTTCAACTTCTTAACCGTTTCACTCAATATCCCCATACCCAAACAACCTCCCATATTTTATTCACCACTATATTTCTTAACTAATATATTTTTATGACATTTCATACTGTTATATTTTTTCACTTTTGTATTTCTTCACTGCTATATTTCTTTACTCTATATTTCTTTCACTACCATATTTTTCACTGTCATAGATTTTCCCACTATAGCTTTTCCTACTACAACCAACTTCTTTCTGTCATAGCTCATTTTGCCACGGTTTTCCCGCCATAGATTTTAGTCTCAAAGCACCTGTCAAAATGTACTCCATGAATATTGATTTGATTTGATATTAATTTTGATTTTGATTTTGATATTGATTTTGATTTTGATTTTTCCCTAAAAGTGAATCGTGAATATTAATTTATAATGATCCATTTTCCGCAGACCGGCTGAAAGCAGTGCCAATTCTTTTTACAAGACTCAGATGAAACCCGAACGCAAGTGAGGCTTTTCATCATCTCTGAGGCTTGTAAAAAGAATACTGCTTGAAGGAAAGGCAAGGCAAAATAGATCATCATAAATTAATATTCACTCCACATCTTCCCAAAAACATCAACCTCAAATCCTCATTCCCTCAGCATCTGCCAAGTGCATCTTGCCACACTAAAATCTTACCTTATCAGTTTTGAAATATACTTAAAGGTATCATTTCCAGCTTTTTCACAGAGTTCAAAAAGAATTGCCTCATATGTTGTGATGAGTGCGCCTTCTTTTTCTGCTCTTACTAATGCGGAAAACATATCCTGCTCTTTTCTTGATGCAATACAGTCTTCCACTACAATTACATTAAAATCTAATTCTAAAAGATCAATTACGGTCTGCAATACACATATATGTGCTTCGCAGCCGCAAATAATTACATTTTTGGCTTTCGTTTCTTTGATTGCTTTCATAATTGATTCATTTTCTGCACCGCTAAATGTAATCTTGTCATGGGCTTCAAATTCTCCAATTGCATTACTGATCTCACCAATTGTATTTCCAAGACCTTTTGTATACTGTTGCGTAACTACCATTGGGATTTCAAGTGATTTCAAGCCATTAATCAGTATTGCCGAATTCGCTATAAATATTTCTTTTTCATTCATAACTGGAACTAGTTTTTCTTGGTAATCTATTATAATTGCCATCGTTTCATTTGCTTTAATTCTCATATTCTTCCTCACTTATTTTCATTTTTTTTAAAAAAGACCTTCTCCCACATTGCTGTGACAAGATAGGCCTAAGTTATAATTTTTGTAACGATTCAGAAGCGTGTAATTGTTCAAGTACTGAACAGTTACTGATTTTTATATTAAATTAATTCTTCAGGAATAGCCTTTGAGCATGCTACTGCAAGTGCACCACAACCAATGTGACACGCAATGCTAAGTGACATTGGGTCTATGTTAAACTGCATATTCGGATATATTTTTTTGAGTTCTTCTGCCCATTGGGCTGCTTCTTCAGTATTACCACCATAGGCTGCCTCTAAGTATACTTTTCCATCGGATACTGAATCTTTGAATCTAGTATCAAAGTCATTCTGAATGGCCTTAAGCATTAGTTTTTTTGCGGATGACTTTCCTCTGGCTTTTGCGTAAGCATCAAGCTTGTCTCCTTGAATCTGAAGAACTGGCTTAATATTAAGAATCGTTCCTACAGCTGCTGCTCCAGGCGTAATTCTTCCACCTTTTTTTAAATATTTCAAAGTTTCTACTGTTATGTATATGCTTGATTCTGACTTTTCTTTTTCAAGTATTTCCTTGATTTGAGCTGCCGTCTTACCCTTTTCAGCAAGCATCTTGGCATCTAATACGGAACGTTTCTGTGTTACTGATATGCGCTGATTATCGACCACTTCGACTTTATCTGCATACTCAATTGCTAGCATTGTTGCCGTCTGGCAAGTACCACTCAGACCACTTGACATTGGAATAAAAACAATCTCTTCATATTCTTGCAATAATTCATCCCACATCTGTGTAAGTTCTCCGATTGAAGGCTGTGATGTTGAAATATTTGCATCTTCATTTAATTTTTTATAGAATTCTTCTTGCGAAAGATTGATTCCTTCTAAGAACATTTCACCATCGATATAAAAAGGCATTGGTATTACATAGACCCCTATGTTTTTTGCCTGCTCTTGCGTGATTCCACTATTACTATCTGTTAAAATTGCTACTAAGCTCATATATTAATACCTTTCCAAGCTGAAATTTCATTTTAATTTATCATTTTGTTATTTTTATTGTACCTTATCTTTGTATTTGCTACAATAGCTTTATAAATATTTAAGTAATTATCATCACTTTCATACCCAACAAAAGGAGTATCAATTTGAAAATTTTAAAATTAAACAAACTAGATAATATACAAATTTCAGACATTTCTGAATTAGCCAAACTATGTGGAAATTATGATCCTTATTATGAAGATTTTTCAGCCACTGGACAAACTTGCTTCTTCCTATATTATGAAGACAAGCATTTAGTTTCATTTTTATCATTTCTTTCGATTGCAAGTACTGGAACTACTGCAAGTACTGGAACCACTGGAAGTACTGATGCTACTACATGTATTGGCATTGTCTCCACAATGGAATCTGAAATAACTGCAATGACACATCCTTGCAACCGCCGCCAAGGATTATTTTCCGCACTTTTAAAGTGTGCGCTTACCGAACTTAATACCCTCAGTATAACAAATATATACTGTGCTGTTCCATTAGAATATCAAAGTTCTAGCCTATGCAAAGGACTTTCTCATATTGAATACTTACAAAAACTGGATATTAATTCTTCAAGTGAATTTACTAATCATACATTTATTCCTACAAGCATGGATAACCGTCCTCTCCACTCACATAACCCAAAACATTTGCAATTCACATACACGCCTTCTGATGAATCTGACATTCCTACTTCTTATCATCTAATTGAAAAGCGCTTTCTTAGGCGTTCGAAGATGATTGGAATCTGCCAACTTAGTGAAGAATCACAATTCACAAATCTTTGGGGTGTAGAAATCAAAAAGCCATATCGCAATCAAGGATATGGCCTTAAACTTATGAGATTTATAATTCATGATTATTTTAAATGCACTTCAAAACCTCTTATTTTAAATGTTACAAGCAAAAATTCTTATGCCTGTAAACTCTATAAACATTGTGGTTTTAAAATTGTGGAACAGATTGAATACTACAGTCTGACTTAATCTATCCAATTACATCTTTCATATCATAAAATCCAGCTGTTTTTCCAGCTAGAAACTTTGCCGCTTCAATTGCGCCCTTTGCAAATATTGCCTTTGAATATGCAGTATGCTTGAACTCTAAGACTTCATCTTCACCAGCAAAAATAACTTCATGCTCTCCTACAATTGTACCACCTCTAACGGAAGAAATTCCGATTTCTTTGGGATCTCTCTTCGCATTTTCCTGTGTCCTATCATATTTGTAAAAATAGTCATCCGGTAGGGCTTCTCTAATTGCATCTGCTAGTGCTAATGCAGTACCACTTGGCGCATCCACCTTCTGATTATGGTGTTTTTCAACTAATTCAACATCAAATCCTGCTGGAACAAGCACTTTTGCAACTGCTTGTAATAATTTAAACATTACATTAATTCCAAGTGACATATTTGCAGATTTTAAAATTGCTACCTTTTTACTTGTCTCTTCAATATTCTTAATTTGTTCGTCTGACAATCCGGTTGTACATAATACAGCAGGTACGCCTTCTTTTGCAGCATATACTAATAATGAATCCATTGCTTTTGGTGAAGCAAAATCTATGATTACATCCGCTTTCACAACACAACTATCGAATGAAGAAAATACTGGATATGCGTTATGTCCATCATCATATGGATCAACACCTGCAACTATCATTGCATTTTTATCGTCTTTTAGAAGATTAGTGATGACCTGACCCATCTTGCCATTACAGCCGTGCATTATAATTCTTATCATATCATTATTTCCTTTCATTTGTTTGATTTATCTTTTTTATTATTTAAAATAAATGTAGTTTTATTCGCACTCATCTATCTTTGGTTAAATTAATCCGTAGTTTTTCATCGCTTTTTCAAGCTTCTGTGCATTCTTATCTTCCATTGGTGTAAGTGGCATTCTAAGTGGGCCAACTTCCATCCCCATTAGATTCAATGCTGTCTTTACTGGAATTGGATTTACTTCACAAAATAGTGCATCAATTAATTCAATTGCTTCTAATTGAAGTCTGGTACTTTCCTTAACATCTCCTTCAAGGAATTTCTCGACCATATCATGTGTCTTTTGAGGTGAAACATTTGATAATACTGATATGACACCGCTTCCTCCAAGCGACATGATTGGCAGAACCTGATCATCGCAACCTGAATACATATCAATGCATCCATCGGCAAGTGCCATCACTTTAGCTGCCTGTGATATATCTCCTGATGCTTCTTTAATTGCAACAATGTTTTTTACTTCTTTTGCAAGCTTAACAGCTGTTTCTGGCAAAATATTGCAACCAGTTCTACTAGGTACATTATACATGATAATTGGTAAACTAACCGAATTTGCAATTGCGCTATAGTGTGCAATCAATCCTTTTTGTGTTGCTTTATTATAGTATGGAGTAACAACAAGCAGTGCATCTGCACCCGCTCTTTCAGCTTCTTGTGAAAGAAATATTGCTGTTTCAGTAGAATTGGAACCTGTACCTGCAATCACTGGAACTCTCTTATTAACATGTTTAATTGTGTATTGGATACATTCTAAATGTTCCTCATGTGTGAGTGTTGAAGACTCACCTGTCGTTCCACAGATTATAATTGCATCTGTGCCATTGTTAATTTGAAAATCAAGAATTTCTTCTAATTTATCATAATTAACTTCTCCATTTTCATTCATCGGTGTAACAATTGCAACACCTGCTCCTTTGAAAATTGCCATATTAATTCCTCCTATTATGAATCTACTATAGTGGTATTTGCCAAATATAATTAGCTATTGTAACTGTTCAGTACCTGAATTAATCCACACCTCGCAGAATAGTTACTTCTGAATAGTTACTTACTATTACTAATAATATTCGAAAACTAAAAAGAGTTGACCATAGGGCCAACTCTTAAAGAACTAAGTGAAATATTATTTCTTTAAGTAGCCCTCCATCAATTAAGATGACAGTCATTCAGTTATTAACTGCATGCCCAGTACTAAGAATTCAGGATTCTTGGTACTTCGGCGCTATTCCCTTTCACCTGCCTTCAACTGTGTCTGACACATACAGCAACCTACTTTTGAACAACGCGACCTCTACTTTTAAATTTATTTTAATATAACACTTGTCTATAGCTATGTCAACAAAAGAAATTAAAGCTTATTTTTATTATGATTCATATATGATAATGTCCTCTTATACCACAAATGATTATGTCCCAACTATAGTATAATAAAACCTCATAATAAAGAAATGAGGTGGACTCAATCAGAAAGGTAATACTTACAATGGATGAAAGTGTAAAATTTGAAATTATCAAAAAACTAGTCGATACAAATGGCAACAAACGAACAGCATCTTTCAAAATCGGATGTTCACTACGTCACATCAATCGCTTAATCGCTGGTTATAAAGAATCAGGCAAAGCCTTCTTTGTACATGGTAACCGTGGCAGAAAACCCGCTACTGTTCTTCCAGCAGACACCAGACAACTAGTATTAGATCTATATCGCACAAAATATTATGATGCTAACCTAACTCATTACTGTGAACTTCTCGAAGAATATGAGAGCATTAAGGTCTCTATAAGCACGATTAATTCTATCCTTAGAAAGGAATACATACTATCTCCAATGGCAAATCATATCTCTCGTAAAACGGTTAAAAAGGAATTAAAAGTGCTTCAGTCCAAATCCAAGTCTAAGAAGGAAGCTGCTGTGATTCAAAGTTCTATTTTAGATTTAGAGGATGCTCATCCGCGTCAGCCACGATGTGCCTATTTTGGTGAAATGATCCAAATGGATGCATCTGAATATATTTGGTTTGGGGATGTTAAAACACACCTTCACATTGCCGTTGATGATGCAACAGGTACTCTTGTAGGCGCTTGGTTTGATCCTCAAGAGACTCTAAACGGCTACTATCATGTATTACATCAGATATTAAATCGATATGGCATACCATATCAATTCTTCACTGATAACCGTACTGTATTTGAATATAAACTTAAAAACGATAGTAACGTTGAAAAAGATACATTTACTCAGTTCGGCTACGCCTGTAAACAGCTAGGAATAGATATTCGAACATCTAGCGTTCCTCAATCAAAAGGGCGGGTTGAAAGAATGAATGGCACTCTTCAATCCCGCCTTACTGTAGAGCTACGCCTAAAAGGGATATCCTCTATTGAGGAGGCCAATGAATTTCTGAAATCCTACTTAAAGAAATTTAATAAACGCTTCGCTTTACCTATTGATAGTATCAAATCTGTCTTTGAAACACAACCTAATACTGAAAAAATCAATTTAACTTTGGCAGTTTTATCTTCTAGAAAAATAGATAATGGTAGTTGTCTTAAATATCACAATGAATATTATCTTCCAGTTAGTAGTCGTGGACTTGCTGTTCACCACCGCAAAGGTACTTCTGCAATGGTGATAAGAGCATTTGACGGAGCGCTTTATACTTGCATTAATGAGCAAGTTTACGTGCTTGAAATACTTCCTAATCATAAACTGTCCTCAAAATCCTTTGATTTAGCTGAACTACCATCTGAACCAAAGAAGAAATATATTCCACCAATGTCTCATCCGTGGAAACAGGCATCTTTTGAAAGATATATGAAAAAGCAAGCACATAGAAAAGATGTTGCTTAACAATTGAAATCTAGCACCAGATTCTGGTGCTAATGTTTGTAATTAATTGGGACATTTTCAAAAATGGTTGACACAATAAGCACTGAAAAAGATAGTAGGTTTTCTACCTAACTATAAAATGATGAATGCCCTTAAATAAATTGTCTATAAAATATTGATATTTCATAAACTAATTTAACTTAATATAACTGACTATTTTAATTATAAACAAATAAAAAAATCCCCAAGCCCTATAAGTACTAGAGTTTGAGGATTCTTATATAGAGGCGACAATGAGATTTGAACTCATGATCACGGTTTTGCAAACCGTTGATAGAAATCTATTCAAAAAATAGATGCGATTCTGTTATTGAATATTTTGTTGTGCATGAATATTAACTTTGGTTTTTATGTAGTGAACACCTATTGATGATGTGATGAAAGACACGACCAACATGAATCCTATGTAATCCCATGAAATTCTCGGCGGGGTCTGCTCATTTTCAAACAAAACACGATCAAAATAGCGTATGTTAGCTAAATCAGTATTTTCAGGATCTGAAACATATATCCATCTAAGATCTTCTGGACTAGCAACCCATTTGTTGCCTTCTTCATCTATAAAAACATAGGTGTCTTTATTGTTATTAATTCGACTTACATATCTGTTTATTTCTTTTGTATCTGTATATACTTGATAGTCACTACTATGTGGAAAGGTCCATAATACAATCTTAGACTTGGTTTCATAGCCATTTATTTCACCATTATAATTCGTATAGTTATCTTTATGATCATTTAAAAACATATTTTTCGAATATTTTAACTTTTGCCAGCTCAGATTAACCCAACCCTGATATTCACCAATAACATTACCCCATATTATTCCATGACTTTCATAAGTCATATGAATAAGAAAATCAGTTCCATTTGGAATAGAATCAACAACCCAAGGTGTCTCGGGACTTTGGTAAAGCTTCAATTGGCCACCTTCCCCATTGGCACTATACGTGTCCCCAGAAAATATGCACTCATCTTGGTGATTCCTTAAAAATGGATCGGTTGTAACCATTATCGGATTGGCAAAAACGGTTGTAGCACCAAACGAACTACTGATTATAAATGCGACCAACATCGGTAAGAAATAGGAAATTCCATTCGCTAAAACAGAACATTTTAATGGCCTTTTGATGCGAGTAACATAATTTTTATAAAACCGCCATTCTACAATCACCACAATTGCTTCAAGCGGAAGCTGTACCCACCACTTGCTTATATTGGTTGATAATACGAAACTATTTGCGATTGTAACCACAATTGGATTTGTAACAACATTGATGAGCATTACTAATACCAAATCCGATTTTATAGTGAGACGTTCATAAAAATGTACAAATATCACTTCAATAATAATTGCCAATACCAAAGAAAGCGCCATTTCAAATAATAAAAATAAAAATAATAAGATATACCCTATATCCATATCGTTCCCCCCATCTTCTAATTAAATTTATTGGTTACCATTTCTTGTTAAAGAGAACATTATTATACCATAATTTTACAATTACGAACAATATTTAAGTTCTGATATAAAAGTTGTTATTGTTACAAATAAATTTTTCTAAAATTTATACATCAAACTCAACTATATTTAAATATTACTCTGAATTTCATTAGTACATACGCTGTATTTCACATTGAACATTAGTTATTAATTTTCTCCATTTTCTTGTCATTTTTGAACCGAATCTGGCTATTTATTGAAATTATAAAGATATCTATACACAAATATTACACAAATATAGTTGGTAAAAGATATTAAAATATGGTATTAAACGGTATATCTACTCTTACCTATAAACGCAAAAAAGCCCCACAAACCGAAGGTTTGTGAGACTTTTCTATAGAGGCGACAATGAGATTTGAACTCATGATCAGGGTGTTGCAGACCTTATATACTATATTCACAAAGCTAGCATTTATCTTGCTTATGAACACAATTGTATTTTTTTCGTCTTATATCGTCTTATGTTGTATTATTTTATAACTTAAAATTTCAAATTTTATTACGAAGTCTAATTTATTCTTTAAATATAAGGTATAAGAGATA
>Ga0302165_10000821_pt1 | contig 11042 bp, 3 predicted proteins | sample I_Fen_E3_2_FD_193499 | JGI IMG/M metagenome (GOLD analysis project Ga0302165, IMG submission 193499) | Peat permafrost microbial communities from Stordalen Mire near Abisko, Sweden - I_Fen_E3_2 | ecosystem: Environmental > Terrestrial > Soil > Wetlands > Permafrost | place: Sweden: Abisko... | reverse complement strand
CCTATTTAATTAAAAGATTGTAATTATTTAATCCAAAAAGGAAGGAAAATCAGACATGTTTAATGGAATATCACCTTTACCGGATTAAGCCGAAATCCCAACCCTGAAACACCCTGGAATTTAAATAATTGCTGAATTTGTATTCTCTTTAAATCAAATAATCAGTCTGTTATAGGATTTAGCATATTGTTTTGGAAACCTCATAAATTTAACGATCTTTTGCCTTTTGCCCAAAATGTGCACGTTCTATACCGATTATTACACATCTTTCGATATAAATTATATTTTCTTTGTAACATCATTTATTACAATAATCACAAGTCTATTATTAACATTAACTCACACTTTTATGAGAAAACAACTCTTTGTAGTCTTGTTGACAGTTTTTTGTGTCTGTTTTGCAAATGCACAAACCACGGTCACAGGAGTAGTTAAAGATGACACCGGTGAAACACTTCCCGGGGCATCCGTAATTATTAAAGGAACCACAAAAGGAACCATTACTGATTTAAACGGCAAGTTCAGTCTGGTAGTACAAAATCAGAACACAGCTGTATTAAAAGTTTCGTATATCGGAATGAAGAATCTTGAACTATCCCTCAAAGGGGAAAAGATTAAAGATTTGCAAATTAAGTTGGAATCAAATTCGAACCAATTGAACGAGATGGTTGTCATTGGGTACGGTTCACAAAAGAAACGGGATCTGACAGGGTCGGTATCCTCTATCCAGGGATCTGTATTAGCCCAGGTGCCGGTAACCAATGCCGGTGAAGCATTAACCGGACGTTTAGCCGGGGTGCAGATTACAACTGCCGATGGGTCGCCTGATGCACAATTAATCATTCGGGTACGTGGCGGAGGTTCCGTAACAGGAGATAACTCACCTTTATACATTGTTGACGGTTTTCCGACAGATAACATTAATGATGTGGCACCCGGAGATATTCAGTCGATCGATGTGTTGAAAGATGCATCTACCACCGCCATTTATGGTTCCAGAGGTTCCAATGGGGTTGTGATTATAACTACAAAAACTGCTCAGGGAGGAAAAACTCAGGTTTCCTATAATGGCTTTTTACAAACTAAAACGATTGCCAACCGGTTAAGTGCCCTGAGTCCGTATGAATATGTGAAGCTTAATTATGAACAAGCTGCGTTGAATGGAGCAGATGGAATTTCAGCTTTTGAAAGTACATTTGGCCAGTATGGTGATCTGGATTTATACAAGTATCAAAAAGGACATGATTGGCAAAATGACATGTTTGGGGCAAATGTGATTTCCCAACAACACAACATAAGCATTACCGGTGGAAATGAAAAAACGAAATTTTCCCTGAGTACCACGTATAATAAAAATGCCGGTTTAATGGCTAATAATGATTATTCAAGGTTTAATACAAATTTCAAATTATATCATGAAATCAGTAAAAAGTTGATAGCTAATTTTGCAACCCGTATTTCGGATACCAAAGTAAACGGATCGGGGACTTCGGGTGGTACCTATAAAATTCGTACTTCGCAAGCTATCACCTCGCAGGCCGTTTCGGGTTTAAGTGGAATGGTCACCGTAGATCCTAACACATTATCCAGTGACGAATATGACCAATGGGTTCGTGCTAACATGTCGCTTGCCGATCAGGCAGCCCAATACTGGAAACGTAACAATACAAGGGTATTTAACTTTACCGGAAGTTTGGACTGGACGATAATTAACAAACTGGTATACCGTGTGGAAGGCGGATTTGAATACGGATTTGGAGATACTAAAAATTATTGGGGAAAATACACTTCTACGGCATCCTATGTGGATGGAAATCCTTTAGTGGACTGGACTAAATCAAACAGCTACAGGGCACGGGGAGCCCAAACCCTTACCTATAAATTTGATTTGGGATTGGATCATAAGTTTGAAGTAATGGCAGGTACTGAAGTTAACACCTTGAATGGAAATAACAGCTACTTATATGCTACCGGTTTTGGAACTGATTTAACACCGGATAAGATTTTTGCCAATCTGGGACTCGGTGGAGCCACCAAAAATTTAACCAGTTATGTGAATACTCCGGATAATCAACTTTCGTATTTTGGTCGTGCGTTTTACAATTATAAAGAACGGTATTTGATGACAGCTACATTCCGGGCAGATGGTTCCTCAAAGTTTAGATCAGGGAATAATTGGGGATATTTTCCCGCACTTTCTGCAGCATGGAGAATTTCGGAAGAGCCGTTTATGGCAGACTCGAAAAACTGGCTTTCAAATTTGAAACTCAGGCTTAGTTACGGGGAAGTAGGCAACGATAAAATCAGCAGCACTCAATACCTCTCAAGTTACAAAATTACTTCAACAAAGACTTATGGCATAGGAGATGTACAAAACAACTATTACTCTCCGACGAATTCAGAATTGCCAAATCCGGATTTAAAATGGGAAACCACAATCACAAGAAACGTAGGATTGGATTTCGGGTTCTTTAATGAACGGTTAACAGGTACGATAGATCTGTATCAAAATACCACCAGGGATCTTTTAATTGTTGTCCCTATTGTTGCCCCGGGTTACAGTAGTACGACGATGAATGTTGGACAAACTTCGAACAAAGGATTGGAAGTAACTCTGAATGCAGCGATACTGCAAAAGAAAAACTATTCATTCGGAGCTAACTTTAATATTGCATTTAACAAGTCGAATGTCGACAAATTGTCGGATGGAGTAACCTATCAGGAATATAGTTCGGGTTGGGCAGGAACAGACATGAAGGGGAGCAATGACTACCGTGTAGTGGTTGGTCAGCCGGTTGGATTGATTTATGGATTTGTTACCGATGGTTATTACAAAACAACAGACTTTGAATCGTACAATGCAACTACCGGGAAATATGTACTTAAAGCAGGGGTTCCCACTACAGGATTGTTGGGAGGAACCATTGGGGTACGTCCCGGAACTATTAAATTTAAGGATTTGAACAATGACGGCACCGTAGATTTGAATGATCGTCAGATAATAGGGAACACCAATCCTAAATTTACAGGTGGTTTTGGGTTTAATGGTACTTTCCACGGATTTGATGCTTCTGTTTTGTTTAATTTCGTATATGGCAATCAGATATACAATGCCAATAAGGTTGCTTCTTCTCAGTCATACCGGACTACGAATACAAACTTGCTGTCATTTATGAGCCAAAACAATAGATATACCTATCTGGCCGCTGATGGAACAATCGTAACTGATCTTGCCACGTTGGCCCAAATGAATGAAGGTGCCAATGCAAAACAATACTGGTCGCCTTTCTCGTTCGGCAATGCGACGGTATTATGTTATGACTGGGCTGTTGAGGACGGATCTTACCTTCGGTTACAAAATGTGAGCGTGGGTTACACCATTCCGCCAAAAATAACTAAAAAGTTTGGATGTAACCAGTTTCGCATATACTGTACATTGAATAATTTATGGGTTTGGACAAACTATACAGGATATGATCCGGAAGTTAGTTCCCCGGTACGATCCAGTTCTACTTCCGGCCTGACACCAGGAGTGGATTATTCTTCTTATCCTAAAAGCTTATCGTGTACTTTTGGTGTAAATGTAACATTCTAAATCACCAGTTAATGTATAAACAATCATATAAACTCATGAAAATGAAAAAATATAGTATTCTAATCATATCCATTACGATGATGTTCTCATCCTGTAATGATCTACTAACAGTTGATTCACCTTCGGCGTTCGATGCGAATTATGTGTTTTCGAATTCGGGAGATGCAAAGAAAATGGTATTAGGCGTTTATGCCATGTTTGCCCAGGATTCCTATACTTCCAGAATGTCCAATGCATGGATGCAGAACACCGATGTAGAAACCACTGCACCAGGTGCAGCTCCTGATGGTTCTCGGCGCGATATTTGGTCTCTTCAGGGAGGTTTGTTAAGTGGCTTTGGGGATGTTAATACGGCCTGGCAACATAATTATGTAGCCATTGATCGTGCTAACCAATGCATTGAAGGGATAAAGAAAAGTCCTGTGGCCAACACAGCAGACATGAAGATGATGCTTGGCGAATGCTATTGCTTGCGGGCATACCGTTATTTCCTGTTATGTAATTTTTGGGGAGATGTTCCCTATTTTCGAGATGCTGCCAAAGCCGGAATGGCACTTGATATACCGAAGGAAGATAAAAATATCATCTATTCCGGAATGATACAAGACTTGGTAAATTGTGAACCCGACATGTATTTTGCCGATGAGTTTAGCGATGGGATAGAACGCATGAACCGTGAATATGCCCTGGGTATGATCGCCCGTTTATCTTTATTCCGCGCGGGATATGGCGTAACGGTAGATGGAACTATGAAACGTGCCGACGATTATCTGGATGTAGCAAAGAATGACAGTTTGGCTGTGAAATATACGATAGATGGAGTTGCGAAAGTAGCCCGTACTTCTGCTGATTATTATCAACTGGCTAAAGACTATTGCCAAAAATTAATTACCCTGAAAGACCGTCCATTGAACCCGAATTTTGCATCTATCTTTACTAATGAATGTACCTGGAATAAACCGGTAGACGACGATGTGCTGTATGAAGTAGCGTTTGGTGCTACAAATGGTGGTGGTGATGTAGGTTGGTGTATTGGAATTCCAGTAACTTCAAGTTCAAAAGGGACTACCACTATACAGACTGGATTGACACCTTCTTATTACTTCTCTTTTGACGACAAAGATACTCGGCGTGATGCAACTGTTTCGAAGATTCAATATGATGGAGATAACGATCAGCTTACCTTGGGTGTTACGGGTTTGGCTATTGCAAAATGGAACCGTCTGTTGCTGACTAGTGCTCCGGGTGCTTCTTCTTCAAAAGGCACCGGAATCAACTGGCCGCTCATGCGTTATTCGGATATCCTGTTAATGCTTTCAGAAGCTGAAAATCAATTAAATGGACCCACGCAGTTGGCAAAAGATATGTTGAAAAGGGTTCGAAGCAGGGCCTTTGCAGCAGCCGATAATTCTTCTAAAGTTCAACATTACGTTGATAGTGTAGGTGGCTCTAAACTTGACTTTTTTAATGCAATTGTTGATGAACGTGCCTGGGAGTTTGGCGGTGAGTGTTTGCGCAAGTTTGATTTGGTAAGGTGGAATAACTATGGTACGAAAATTATTCAAACAAGAGCAACATTGGATAATATAGGAAAAGCTTCTTTGGGCATCGACCTGGACAAATCGGAAGTAGCAAAATATGCTAATTATGCAGATGTCCTTTATTATCAGAAAAAAGCGGGTATTATCGTATTCCTGAATACAAAATATAAAGTGGATGCCGTGCCTTTAAATGTCGTGGATGCTACCTTAGTCGGCACAACAGGCTATGAAAATGCTTATGCAGCTCTTAATTTTGGCAAATCGCTATATCAGAAAATAACGGCTACTGATGGCACCGTAAGTTATGCAAGTGCGAACTATACCACGTATTGTTGGAGAGGGTATACCGACCCAACCGGAATTTCAGCAGTTCCTTATTTGATAGCTCTCCCAAGTACCACCGTTTCAAACAGTAAGTATTTAAACAATAACGGATATGGACTTGTAACAGGTTCTAATTAATTAAAACTAGGATAAAAATGAAAAATATATATAATTTCAAAACAATATTTTTTTCTGTCGCTCTTTGCACTGTACTCTTCGTGAGTTGCAAGGACACCGAATTCTTCGGTAGTGCAGACCGTTTGTTCAGACCGATTATAAAGACAGCTACATACAACGGTACATGGATCAAACTCAACTGGGACCGGTATACCGGAGCAAAGACCTATGAACTGAATTTATCGGTTGATTCATTTAAGACCGTACTCAGGGACATCAGGATCGACAGTACGTCGTATACGTTTACCAACCTGAATTACGATACAAAATACCAGATTCGCATCCGTTCATTCGGAGACAGTCTCCGTGCAAACGGCGATACCATAAAATCGGAGTATTATATTGTTCAAGATATCACAACGTTGGATTATCCTACAAAATTAGTTACCCCAACGAGTTCGGATATCATTGATAATTCGGTTAGACTTTTCTGGAGTCAGTCTAATGCAGTCTATACAAGGATAGATGTTGCTGTGAAGCGTGATTCTCTGGTGGAAAGCGTAAATCTAACCAGTGCAGATAATCTTGCCGGCGTTAAAATAATTAAAGGTCTTAAGCCTTCCACAACTTATTATCTGAAAATATACCAGGGTGATGCGTATATGGGTAAAAAGGTAGTTACGACTGTTGCGGCACAGATATTTGATGGAGATGTTGTGGATTTGCGTACCTATAGCGACGATAAAAGCAAAACACTCCTAAGCCAGGCTTTTATGGACAGTATCAGCGCAGTGCATACAAGTGGGTTTAATTTAATACTATCGGGAGGAACTTCTTATACTATTGGTACTATTCTCGTTTCGACGAATATAAATGTTGTTACCGGATTAAGTTTCAATGGGAAGGCAATTATGGCTGTGAATGGTGGTTTTGGTGTAGCAGCATCAAAGACTCTTGACAAGGTTCGTTTTGAAAAAGTATTCTTTACAGAAGGTAATGCTGCGGGAAAATTAAGAACAGATGCAAATTACGGTGGCTCCTATTTATTTAACTTTAATCAATCTGCCGGTAATGTAACGAAACTGGTCTTAGAAGGTTGTGATGTTAAATACAAGCGTGGTGTTATACGTATGCAGGCAGCATCAACGATAAGTAATATATTGATAAATAATTGTCTTTGCGATTCGATCGGGGGTTATGGAGTAATAAATAATGCCAATGATGCTTCAAAAATTGGTGATATCGTTGTTTCAAATTCAACATTTGCTCATGCCGATAAATTGTTTACAGGTGGTAAGCTTCTTGGAATTAACTCTATCAATATTTCAAACATCACTACTTATTGTTCTCCTATAGCTTCAGGCTATTTCCTCGATTACAGTTCAAATGCAGTTCCGGGTGGTGTCTCAATTACAAATAGTCTTTTTGGTCCTGGTTTCGCTGCCGCTACAAGCAGTACACCCTATACCATTGGATCAGCAGTTAATGGATATCGCTTCTCAACTACAGCTGCCCCAAGTGTAAGCATTTCCGGTTGCTATAAAACAAGTGACTTAACCTGGGCAGTTAATGCGACTACACTTGTGGTTACTGCTCCAATTACTGATTTTATTGACTTGGGAGCAACTTCAGCCTCTATTTTCGGGGATGTCACTAAAAGTAATTATACGGTGAAGGATTCAAGACTTGCGAAAAAGATAGGTGATCCACGTTGGTGGTAATTATTGACTGGTGCAGATTTCAATAGGCATTAGTATTAGCTTAATTTCTATTGATATTAATTTTACGCAGACTTAACAACTGTATACAAATACTCGTATCTGTAACAGCTTGTTAAGTCTGCGTTTTTTATGATCTATATTGGTAATTGTTGCCTTTGATAGATAAAAGTAAGGTTTAATATCAATTAGACTAAAAAGTGCACATAATTTACCAATTAATAAACAACTTGTCGTATTGTATGCTTTAATTTTGAAAAGATTTTTATTTGGAATTTCAATATTTACAAACTAAATACTTTTCAAAAACTTAATTCTATTTTATCATGAGAAAACATTTCTTATTCTTCTTTTTGCTGTTTCTGGCTTGTGCCAATGCAGCAGAAGTGAACGTAACCACTTTGGATTACGTGTCTAAAATTAGTGCAGCCTCTGACGGTGATGTACTTCTAATGGCATCGGGAACGTATGCAACAACCTTTACAATTCCATCCGGAAGAACTATTACGTTAAAGAAAGCGCCCGGAGCACAAGTTGTACTTTCATTCGAAATTGGGGGAGCTACGACCGATACCGGTGGTGGTTTAATATTTGACGGTGTTACAATTAATCGTGGTGGTGATAATTTTATCTATGGCAACATGGGTAATATCGCTAAACTGGCATTTTATAATGATACGATTAAAAATGTAAACCGGTGTCTCTTAAGAACGGCAACTGCCGGTTATTCTCTTGATTCGTTAATCATAAAAAACTGCATCATTACAGATTGTGGAAACAATACTTATAGCTTTATTTATCCAAAACATATAGTAAAAAACATAGTGGTAAAAAATAGTACTTTAAAGAATTACATCAGTGGAGAAAGTTTCTTTTATGCTAATGCTGCCAGCGCATCAAATGTTTTCAGCTTCACCTTCGAAAATAACACTGTTTATAAATGGGGTAAGGATGCTACCAGAGCTCTTTGTAACACAGGAGCTAATTATAGCACTGCATCTAATTACACATTCCGGAACAACATAATAGCCGAACCCGGTGTTTCAGGACAATTACCTTTAATTATAAAAGCAACAGGAGGCAATTTAATTGCACAAAATAATTTGGAGGTTAATGTTGGATCTTATTCAATGACCTCTGCTACTTCCTCATCAATAACAGACCTTACTTTAGTAGGGCTTGGATTATCGGGTGTTGGCTTTGCCGATGTAACAAATGGGGATTTTAGTATCCTTTCTTCTTCTCCATTAGCCACCGCAAGTACTTTCGGAAGCATTGTCGGTGATCCGCGTTGGTTAAAGGTTGTATCAACTCCACGTATTCTTGCAATAAGTGTCTATCCCGTTGGAGCAGGTACTGTTGTTCCAGCAAACGGAACTTACAATTCGGGTGAAAATGTTACTGTAACTGCAACACGTAGTTTTGGATACCAGTTTAAGGAATGGCACGATGCTAATACGGATGCCTTAATTTCAACCAGCAATCCATATACTTTTTCCATTACTGACAATGTTAGTCTTAAAGCTGTTTTTGATCCAATCGCAACCTATAGTTTTTCTGTGTCAAAAGTAGGAGGACAATGGGGAAATGTAACATTAAGTCCGGCAGCTACCAATGGAAAATATGAAAAAGGAACAACTGTTACAATGACCGCTGTGCCCAATACAGTTACTAACTTTTTAAACTGGGAAGATAATACAACATCATTAGTCAGGACTGTTCTTGTAGACGCTGATAAATCTTTTACTGCTACTTTTGATGAAATTCCGTTTATTGTAGGCTGGGATTTCAAAGCTCAATCGCCAACTACAGGCAGAACCGGTGATTATTATTCGGATATAGCCAATGCCGGATCAATTTCTATGTACGATAATAATGGTGCTTCAGCCAGTTGGTTGTCCAGCACGGGCATGTATACTCCTAGTTATCCAGGCTTGCGTATGTGGAATAGTGCTTCAAATTTTGCTACTCCGCGTTATGTACAAGCAACTTTCTCAACTGTTGGATATGCCAATATTCAGGTAAAATCAATGGTAGCTGCTTCATATCATGTTTATCCGGTAATGACTTTACAATACTCATTAGATGGAACTACCTTTACAAAACTGAATCAAGTAGACATCACGACAGCGTATAACTCAGGTTGGGAAAATTTAAATACAACTCTTCCTGTAGACGCTGAGGGTCAGGCTAAAGTTTATATTCGCTGGATTGAAGATATAAACAGTACTCCTGTTTTAGGAAGTGCTACTGATGTAGATGGCTCTGCCATAACCAATGTTTATGTATTTGCCGATAAAAAAGCAATAAACGATGTTACTCCTCCAATATTGGTTTCGACAGTTCCTGCCGAAAATTCAACAAATGCATCGGCAAACGGTTCAATAATCCTTACATTCGACGAACAAGTGAAAGCAGGAAGCGGAAATTGCACCTTAGGTTCAACGGTTTTAACACCTGCTTTTGGTTCTAAAACAGTGAGTTTCCCATATGCAAGGCTAGCTTATAATACAAGTTTTATATTCACAGTTCCTGCGGGAACACTAACCGATATGTTTGGTAATCCATGTGCTGCAATAACGTTGCATTTCAAAACAATGAATCGTCCGCAACCTATTGCAAAAGTCTTTGACTTTGTAGTAGCTAATGATGGCACCGGAAACGGAACAACCATTCAATCGGCTTTTGATGCTGTTCCTGTAAGTAACGGCACTCCATATTTGATTTTTGTAAAAGATGGAACATATAATGAATATCCAACACTTGTAAGCGGTAAAAACTTTGTGCGCATCATTGGTCAGAGTAGGGATGGAGTAGTCATTACCGGCAACCGTTATTCAGATGGAACTTATTCTACAAGTACTTGCCAGACACTGGCATTAATGGCAAACGATACCTATGTTGAGAATATGACCATTAAAAATACGGCAGGTTTATCAATTGGACAAGCAGTTGCATTGAAATGCTATGGCGATCGTTGTGCATTCAAAAACGTAAAATTAACAGGATATCAGGACACGCACCTGACCGGAAATGGACGTCAGCTTTACAAAACCTGTGAAATTCATGGTTCTGTTGACTTTATTTTTGGAGGTGGCGATGTATTGTTCGATAATACAACCTTGTATTGCGAAGCACGCTCCGGAGGAGATGTCTGCACAGCTCCTAGTACAGCTTCAACTTCTGTTTGGGGATATGTATTTAGCAATTGTACGATCGATGGAGATGCTACTACCCAAAACAATGCTTACCAGCTTGGTCGCCCATGGCAAAATTCGCCTCGTTCGGTATATATCAATACAACCATGAAGATATTGCCCACCGCGGCTGGATGGACTGACATGGCAGTTGTTCCGGGATTATTTGCCGAATATAACAGTACGACAGCTTTGGGACAGACGGTTGATTTAAGCAACCGTAAAAGTGCATTTACAACAGATGCGTCACATGGTAATGTAACAACCTCAGGTTTACAAACCGTACTGACTAATGCACAGGCAGCAACCTATACCATGAGTAATATTCTGAGTGGTACAGACAGTTGGGATCCAACGGTATTGATAGAATCAACCGATGTACCTGCCAATATATCAATTAGTGGAAGTACCGTTTCATGGAATGCCACTGCTTATGCCATTTGTTATATTGTCTTGAAGGATAACGTGGCGGTTAATTTTACGACAACTACCAGTTACATTGATCCATCTTATTCTTCCATAGCACAATATAAAGTGGTTGCAGTTGCAG
>Ga0302165_10000816_pt1 | contig 11066 bp, 11 predicted proteins | sample I_Fen_E3_2_FD_193499 | JGI IMG/M metagenome (GOLD analysis project Ga0302165, IMG submission 193499) | Peat permafrost microbial communities from Stordalen Mire near Abisko, Sweden - I_Fen_E3_2 | ecosystem: Environmental > Terrestrial > Soil > Wetlands > Permafrost | place: Sweden: Abisko... | reverse complement strand
TAATGCTCCAAATTTCTTAGTACTCTCATCAAAGAACGTCATTGTTCCAACTCCTGCTGTAGAGTCTCTAATCCATAATCCAATTTTATAATCTTTATCATTTTCTTTTTTCAAATGAATAATTTTCGTAAAATTCTCACCATTTCTTAAAATATCAACCTTTACATCATCTTGTTCACATGATTTAATTGTTTTTAACAAATCAATAGAATTTTCCATATCTATGTCATTTACTTTTAATATTATATCACCAATTTGAAGACCACATACTTTCCCAGGACTTTCTTCTTTTTTATGATTAACTTCTATATCTGAATATCCTACAATAAGTACACCTTCACTATTTACTCTTACACCAATGGGATTTCCACCTGGATAAACTTCCAAGTCCTTAATTTTTTGAACTTCTAAAGATTTAAGTGGAATCATACCCAAAAATTTTATTTCATATTTATTTTCATTATTCTCAATTTTATTTATTGTATTTCCTATAGGTGCAATTGATTGTACTGTTTTTTCATTTTTCGTATAAATTGTACTCGGTAAATTGCTTATATTCATTAAGGTAATTAAAATTAGAATCAGGATTGGAGTTATAAGTAGACTAGTTGTACATAAAAGTTTTTTCTTCATATTTCTCTCCTCCTTTACTTCTTATCTTTAATTTCCCCACTATACAAAAATCTTATCCTATAGGAACTTTGTTATTTCAGACAAAAATTTTAGCATATACTAAATTTTAATAGTTATATTATTTTCTTTCTCATATATAATAAAATTTTAAAAATGTAATCAAAAAAAATAAAACCATGAAATCCATGGTTTTATTTTTACCAATTTTTATTTGTATATGTATTTATTTTTTAATTTCTATTTTTTTTAATTCACTTAATTTTATCATTTCTCTTACATTGTTCAATGTAGCTTCTGTTACATCGTCACCAGCTAGCATTTTACTTATTTCTAGCTCTTTTTCTTCTTTTAATAAAACTTTTATTTTAGTAAATGTTTTATTATCTATTACTTTTTTCATAACAAAATAGTGATTATCTGATAATACTGCAATTTGTGGCAAATGAGTTATACATAAAACTTGATGTGTTTTTGATAATTGATACATTTTTTCTCCAACTCTTTGTGCCACAGCTCCACTTATTCCTGTATCAATTTCATCAAAAATCAAAGTAGGTATTTCATCTTTTTCAGCAAAAACACATTTTAACGCCAACATGATTCTTGAAAGTTCTCCACCAGACAATACTTTTTCTAGTGGCATAAGTGGTTCTCCAGGATTTGTAGATATAAAGAAACACACATCATCAAAGCCTTTTTCATTAAAATCATCTTGCCTAGATACTCTTATTTCCATTCTTGATTTTTCAAGTCCTACAAACGTAAGTTCTTTTAAAATCTTTTCTTCTAAGTACTTACTTTTATTAACTCTATACTCATGAATCACCAAAGCTTCTTCTTCCATCTTATATAAGATTTCTTTTTCTTTTTGCTTAAGATCTTCAATTATTTTTTCTGAATTTACTATTTCATCATATTCTTTTGAAATTTTTTCATGATACTCTAATATTTCTGGGATAGTTGGTGCATATTTTTTCTTATATTGATTTATTTCATAAATTCTAGCATTCACTTTTTCTAAAGCATCTTGATCAAAAACAATTTCTTCAGCCATGTCTCGAATTTCATGACTTGCCTCTTCTATTATATAAAATGCTTCTTCAATAGCTTCTTTATTCTTTTTTATTTTTTCAAAATGATTTTCTACATTGGATAATTCTTGAATTACCTTTGAAATTGAATCAATTATGCTGAATTCTTCATTTCCATTTAATATTCCATAAGAAGCAACTAAACTATTATTAATTTTTTCAGCATTTGCTAAAATATTATATTCTTCTTTTAAACTTTCTTCTTCACATTCTTTAAGCTTAGCTTTTTCAATGTCTTGTATTTGAAATTTTAAATAATCCAGCAATTTATCTCTATCTTGGTTTCCTGAAATTCTTTTAATATCTTCTTTTATTTCCATTAAGCTTTTTCTAAAATCATTAAACTTATTTAATGGTTTTACTATTTCATTCCCAATAAAAGCATCTAAATATAATATATGACTATTTCTTTGCAAAAGATCAGCATTTTGATGTTGTCCATGAATGTCTAAAAGTTTTGCTCTTACGCGTCGAAGCTCTGATGTAATAAAACTTTTACCGTTAATCTTAATTAAATTTTTTCCACTTGCATGACTTTCCCTCGAAACAATTAATACATCATCATACTCAATATCTAGTTCTTGTAAAACTTCAATTACTTTAGAGTTTTCAAGAGTAAATAACGCTTCAACATATGTTTTATCTTCACCTGTTCTTATTAAACTCTTAGAAAATTTCCCACCAAGAACAAAGTCTATTGCATCTATCAAAATAGACTTTCCAGCTCCTGTTTCTCCCGAAAGTATATTAAATCCTTCACTAAAGTTTATTGTTATTTCTTCTATTAACGCAAAATTTTTAATATTTAATTGAATTAACATTTTACCCCATCCTTATAATTATGATGACATTCTCTTTCTTATTTTTTCTACCAATTCTTCAGCACTTTCTATACTTCTAAGTAAAATAAATATAGTGTTATCTCCAGCAACTGTTCCTGCAATATCTGCACTTTCCAAGTTATCAACAGCTTCTGCTGCAATTGGTGCTGAACCAGTTATAGTTTTTATAACAACCATTTTATCTACATTTTCTACTGAAAGAACCGTATTAACTAATATATTACTTAATCTATCAATAATATTTTTTTGTTCTCCTGTAGATACAAAATACTTAGACTTGCCACTTGAAGCTTGCATTTTTATTAATTTTAAATTTTTAATATCTCTAGATACTGTAGCTTGAGTTACATCAAAGCCTTCTTTTTTTAATGATTCTGCTAATTCTTCTTGAGTTTCTATTTCCCTTGAACTTATAATTTCTAATATTTTCGTATGTCTTTTTGATTTCAAAATTCCTCACCATCACATTCTTTAGAATTATTTAAAATCTTACTCCTTAAAACCTTAAAATAATCATAATCATCAAATAAAAGTAACTTTACGCTTTTTTCATTTTTGCTTACCTTTACTGAAGTTTCATGATTAACTTTAATGGCCTTTTGACCATCGACTGTTAAATATATTTTTTCATCTTCATGATCTGCACATATTTCTATAATACTATCGCCTTTTAATACAATAGTTTGCATACTTTTTGTGTGTGGGCATATTGGTGTTATTGTTATAAGTTCTAAGTCAGGATATACAAATGGTCCACCTGCTGAAAATGAATATGCTGTAGAGCCTGTAGGTGTTGCTATAATAAGTCCATCACCTTTAAATGTTGAATATATTTTACCATCTACAAATATCTTAAATCTTACCATCCTCGATAATGTTCCCCTAGCTAGTACTACATCATTTAGAGCTTTAAGTTCTTCTTTGTTTTCAGTAGATTCAACTTTGCAATTTAACATCATTCTGTTTACAACTTTAAATTTACCTTTTTCAAGTTTTTCAAGTGCATTATCAATATCAGAAATCTCTACACTTGATAGAAAACCTAAATTTCCTATATTTATTCCTAAAATAGGTGCATTAAAACTGTCATTTAAAGATCTTGCTATTCCAAGAAGAGTCCCATCGCCTCCAAGTACAACAAGTAAATCAATATCTTTCAAATCTTGCTTTTCTATATCAAAAGAACTAAAAACAGCAATGCTTTTAAAGTTGAATTTTTCTCTAAATTTCTTTACAACCATATGTAATATTTCATTATCTTCATCTTTTGATGGATTAATTGCAATTCCAATATTTTTCATAGCCCCTCCAAAGAAATTAAATTTCTACATGTGATGCTTCAACTACTGTATCTACATCTTCTCTTTTAAAATTACTTTCTTTATTTTTATCTTTTGAAAAATAAACTAAATATTCTCTATTACCTTCTGGCCCCTTAATAGGAGAATACCCAACGCCTAAAACATTTAAATCCTGTTGTAGTAAAAAATCTACGATTCCAAAAACTACTTCTTTATGTGTACTTATTTCTCTTACAACACCTTTTTTACCTACTTTTTCACGTCCGGCTTCAAATTGTGGCTTTATAAGTGCCACAACTTCTCCATCATCTTTTAAAAGATTTAATGTTGCTGGCATTATCTTTTTTAAAGAAATAAAAGATACATCTATAGATGCAAAATCTAAAGGTTCTCCTATATTTTCTAAAGTAACATATCTTATATTTGTTCTTTCCATGCAAACTACTCTTTCATCTGTTCTTAGTTTCCACGCAAACTGTCCATATCCAACATCAACTGAAAACACCTTAGATGCTTTATTTTGAAGCATGCAGTCTGTAAATCCACCTGTAGATGCTCCTATGTCCATACAAACCTTATCTTCTAATGAAATGTTATAAGTTTTCATTGCTTTTTCTAATTTTAGTCCACCGCGACTAACATATTTAAGAGTATCTCCTCTATATTCTATATTAGCATTTTCACTTACTTTTTCTCCAGCTTTATCTACTTTTTGTCCATCAACATAAACTCTTCCTTCCATTATGCATGCTTTAGCTCTCTCCCTAGAAGTAATTATGCCCTTTTCTACTAAAAGTATATCAAGTCTTTCCTTTTTTTCTGCCATTTGTTTCTCCTTTTAATCATAAAGATTTATAACAGCCTTACTTATGCTCTCACAATCTAGCTTATATGTTTTATATAAAATTTCTACATTTCCTTGTGGGATAAATTCATCATCATATCCAATAGATCTAATTGTTCTTTTATAATCTATATTACTTAAATAATCTTTAATAACTGAACCTAATCCCCCTTTTAAAATATTATCTTCTATTGTTAAAATATTATATCCTTGTTTTTTAATATTTTCTAGTAATTTTTTATCAATTGGTTTAATAAAGGTTGCATTTACTATAGTAGGATTTAATCCCTTTTCATATAATATATCTTTTGCAAGCATTGCATGTTGAACCATTTTACCAGTTGCAATAATACATACCTTAGAACCTTTATTTATGATTTCCCATTTACCTTCTTCAACTTTTGTAATTGGAGATAAGGTATTTATTATGTTTCCACCTCTTGGATATCTAATAGCAACAGGTGCATTCTTATTTATTGCCCATTTTAACAAAACTTCAACTTCTTCTAAACATTTTGGTGCAATTATATGTATATTAGGAATCATAGATAAATAAGATATATCATTAATACCCTGATGTGTTTCACCATCGTCTCCAACGATTCCTGCTCTGTCTATTGCAAATACTACTGGAAGATTTTGAAGACAAACATCATTTATCAATTGGTCAAATGATCTTTGTAAAAACGTAGAATAAACTGCAAATACAGGTTTTAATCCATTGCTTGCCATACCAGCAGCTAATGTAACTGCATGCTCTTCTGCTATACCTACATCAAAAAATCTATCTTTAAATTTTTCTGAAAAGCATTTAAGTCCTGTTCCTTCTGGCATTGCTGCTGTAATTGCTACAACTTTTTCATCTGTTTCGCTAATATTTATTAATGCTTTTCCAAACGCTTTTGAGTAACTATTCTTAGGTGATACATTTAATTCTCCACTTTCTAAATCAAAAGGACCTAATGCATGATATTTAGTTGGGCTTTCTTCAGCTAATGCATATCCTTTTCCCTTTTGGGTTAAAACATGTATTATAACTGGCCCTTCAACTTCCTTAGCATTTTTTAATACTTCTGTCATTCCCTTTATATCATGACCATCAATAGGTCCAATATACTTAACTCCCATATTTTCAAAAAGCATAGATGGTACTACTAATTGTTTTATGCTATCTTTAACTTTAGATATTTTTACTGCAATATTTTTCCCAAAATCTGATTGATTTAAGGAAGCTTGTATATCCGTTTTTAACTTATTATACCTAGGTTCTATTCTAAGCTTATTTAAATACTTTGAAATTGCTCCAACATTTTTTGAAATTGACATTTGATTATCATTTAAAATAACAATAAGATTTGTTTTTCTAAACCCCACATCATTTAATGCCTCAAGTGCCATGCCTCCAGTTAATGCTCCATCACCTATGACAGCAATTACACTATATTTTTCTTTATTTAAATCTCTTGCTCTTGCAATTCCAAGTGCTGATGATATAGATGTACTGCTGTGACCTGTATCAAAATAATCATATTTACTTTCATTTCTTTTAGGAAAACCACTCATTCCATTAAATTGTCTAAGCTTTTTAAATCCGTCTTTTCTTCCCGTTAAAATTTTATAAACATAGCTTTGATGTCCTACATCCCATACTATCTTATCTTTATCAAAATCAAAGACTTTAAATAAACTTAAAGTAAGCTCAACAACACCTAAATTAGATGCTAAATGCCCCCCTGTTTTAGAAACACTATCTATTAAAAACTCTCTAAGTTCCTCACTCAAGACTTTACTATCATTTTCATTAAGTTTTTTTAAATCTTTTGGGAAATTCAATTTATTAAGTAATTTCACAACAATCATTCCCTTTATTAATTTTCTCTATTTAAAAGATTATACGTTAGTCCGATTAAACATTCTGCATTAACAGTTAATTTTTCAAGAATTTCAATACATTCTTTACTTAATGTATTGCATAATTCATTGCATTTTTCTAATCCAAAAACTGATATAAAATTAGTCTTATCACGATCTTCATCGGCATGTATATTTTTACCTAATACTTCTGCATTTCCAACAACATCTAATATATCATCTTTTATTTGAAACACTAATCCTAATTTTTCTCCGTATTCTTCTAAAGCATCCAAATCACATTGTGGTGCACTTCCTAAAATTGCTCCTGAAAGTATTGATGCCTTAATTAATGCACCTGTTTTCTTACAATGCATATATTGTAATTCATCTTTTGAAATTGTTTTACCTTCTGAAATAATATCAACAACCTGACCGCCTATCATTCCTTCAGCGCCTGATGCATTTGCTATTTCATATGCTGCCTTTAATGAATTTTCTTTATTCTTCAAAGCATAATCCATCATAATTATCATAGCCTCATTTAATAGAGCATCCCCTGCAAGAACTGCTATATTTTCTTGAAACCTCACATGATTTGTTGGCATTCCTCGTCTTAAATCATCATCATCCATACAAGGAAGATCATCATGAATTAAAGAATAAGTATGAATCATTTCAATTGCAGCTGCCATTGGCAGAACTTTTTTATAATCTTCTTTGTATATATAATAAGACAATGCAAGTAATATAGGACGAATTCTCTTTCCACCTATATTTAAGCTATAACTACATGAATCATATATAATTTTATTATATGTCCCTTTTTCATTAAAATAATTTTCTAAATAATCATTGATATCTTGCTTTAAATTATTTATCTCCATTACTTTCACTAAACTCCACTTCTTTTTCATCTTTAATTATAGAAATCTTTGCTTCATATGAATCTAAAACCTTATAAATTTTATTTACAAGTTTAACTCCATCTTCATAAGATTTCATAGAATCTTCAAGGTTTAGCTCATCTGTTTCTAAATTATTTAATATATCTTGAAGCTTAGTTAGCATTTCTTCATAACTTTCTTTTTTAGCCATATTATTAACTCCTTGCCTGATGCATAATATATATCACATATTTGACTTGTTATTTTATTTAACGCGCTTTTCTGGCACAAATTTTCCTTCTACATTTCCATCTTTAAGACAAATCTTTAGATTAATTGTTTCTTTTAATTGTTCTTTTGATGTAATTAATTTTTTTTCATTATCCTCTATTATAGCATATCCTTTGCTTATAACATTAATGGGATTATGAGCAGAAAGTAAATTGTTGAAATTTTCTATTTTATTTTTTTCTCTTTTAAGTTTTGTTTTTATTACAAAGTTTAATCTATCTTGCAATTTATCTAATTCTAAATATGAATTAGATATTTTAGCTATTGGCGAATGAATATTTAAAATTCTTTGTGCTCCAGATAAATCACTTATACACTCTTTTAATTTATCATCTATTTTTTTATCTAATATTCTAGAGATATCATAAACTTTAGATTGTATATCACTACTCAAAGGCACTGCTATTTCAGCCCCTTGTGATGGCGTTGCAGCTCTAACATCTGCTACAAAATCTGAAATAGTAAAATCTATTTCATGACCTACTGCTGAAATTATAGGTATCTTAGAATTGAAAATAGCTTTAGCTAATTCTTCTTCATTGAAATTCCATAATTCTTCTATAGATCCACCACCGCGTCCTACTATTATTATATCCACAGACTTCGTTTTGTTAAAATAATTAATACCTTTAATTATTTCTTTATAAGCACCTGTGCCTTGCACTGCAGCTGGATATAATACTAAATCAACTAAAGTACTTCTTCTAGTTGAAACATTTATAATATCTTTAATTGCTGCTCCCGTAGGCGATGTTACTATTCCTATTTTTTTAGGGTACTTAATCAATGGTTTTTTATTAGCTTCATCAAAATATCCTACTTTAGACAATTTTTCTTTAAGCTTTTCAAATTTAATAAATAAATCCCCAAGACCTTCTTTTTTTATTTCATCGCAGTAAAGTTGAAAGCTTCCAGTTGCAGGGTATATAGATGCTCTTCCCTTAATCACAACTTCCATGCCTTCTTGCAGTGTAAAGTCTAATAAAACTGCATTACCTTTAAACATAACACAATTTACTTTTCCATTGCTGTCCTTAAGAGTGAAATAAATATGCCCACTACCATGATATTTCAAATTAGAAATCTCTCCTTTTACAGAGAGATTGCTTAAAATAAAGTCATTGTCTAACATTCTTTTTATGTAATTGGTAACCTCAGAAACAGTTAACGTCTTAATATTCATTTTCCATTAAAGCCTCACATGCATTTTTTATTAAAAGAGTTGTTGTAAGTGCTCCTACTCCACCTGGAACCGGAGTTAAGAATTTACACTTATCTATAACCTTATCAAAATCCACATCACCAGTTATCTTTCCTTCAAAAGATGATGTTCCTACATCAATTACTATAGCATCTTCATTTACATAAGTTTCATCAATAAATTTTGGTCTTCCAATAGCAACTACCAATATATCTGCACTTTTGCAAACTTCTCTTAAATTCTTTGTTTTAGAGTGACAAATAGTAACTGTAGCATTTTCATTTAATAAAAGTTGTGCTACTGGCTTTCCAACTATATTGCTTCTTCCAAGAACTACAACATTCTTACCTACAATATCTACATTTAAACTCTTAATTAAAGTAACTACAGAATTAGGAGTACAAGGTAAGAATTTAGGTTCACCCATATATAACTTTCCTTGGCTTTCAAATGTAAGACAATCAATATCCTTACTTGGAGATATTTCTTTAATTATTTTCTTTTCATCAAAATTACTTGGAAGTGGTAATTGCAAAATAATTCCTTGAACATCATTATCTTCATTTAATTTATGTATTTGTGATATTACATCTTCATCACTTGAAGTTTCAGGTAAAGTCACTTTTAAAAATCCAGCTCCAAGAGATATTGCAACCTTTTCTTGACTTGCCATGTAATAAATAGATCCACCATCATTTCCAACTAATATAGATGCAATTTTAGGTGTTTTCAGATTTTTTTCTTTTCTATCATTAATAAAATTTTTGATATCTTCTTTTACCTTTAATGCAACTTCTTTACCATTTATAATTTCACCCATTATAATGCATACCTACTTTCACTCTTTTATCTGTACTCTTCTAATTTTAAGCCATATTTGTTCTTTCATTGTGAATTATTAATTAGATAAAATTAAATTTCTATAATTTTATCTAGCACTCCATTAATAAAGCTTACACTTTTTTCATCAGAATATCTTCTTGTAATTTCTAATGCTTCGTTAATAACAACAGCTCTTGGAACTTGTTCATCATATAATAGCTCATATGTTGCAAGTCTCAATATACTTAAATTCACCTTAGATATTCTATCCAATTTCCAATTATGTAAGTTTTCAGTAATAACCGTATCAATTGCTTCTATATTATGTTCTATTCCAATCAATGCTTGTTTAACATACGTTAAATCAATGTCTTTTATATCGCCTTCATAATTATCTACAAATCCTTCTATTACCTCTTCAGTTGTGTCTTTGCTTAAAGTCATTCCAAATAATAACTCCATAGTTTTGTCTCTTGATAATTTTCTATTCATATAGTCCTCCTAAATTTGTATCATAATTACTTATGTACATTTATCATTATATACACTTTTTTTTCTTTTAAGCACGTGAAAGAAAATAATAAGTCAAATATGCTATATGCTGACTTGTTATTTTTTTGAATGTGCCTAATCCTCACATAGAAATACCCTCTGAAAGCTTCAGAGGGTGAAAATCAAACTAGTTAGATTCACTTTCTTCCTTTTTAGGCAAGTAAATATTCTGAACATATATGTTAACAGATTCAACATATAATCCTGTCATAGCTTCAACAGTTTTTTTAACATTATCTTGTACCTGTGCTACAACATCCATTATTTTTCTTCCATATTCTACGGATACATTCATATCTATTATTGCTTTATCTTCTTCTAGTGTAACTTTACTTGCTTTCGCAGTACTCTTCTTACCTTTGAATATGTTTGTTAAATTGCTTGCAACGCCCATTTGACTATCTAAAACTCCATCTATTTCTTGAGCAGCAATTCCAGCAATTACGCTTACTACTTCATCAGAAATTTTAACGACTCCGATATTTTCTTCTCTAACTAAATCTTCCATCTTACTTACCCTCCTAGGTTTTGTAATAACAAAACATAATAATCTTGTGTTTATTATATCAAATATATTTTAACATTACAATTATATTATGGTTTTTCTACTATTTTTGAACTTCTATTATTATATCTTTTATTTTTGATACATCTTGAACTAGTTCTTGTATTGCTACAGTCTCATTTTCTTGAAGCCCAGTTGATGATTTAATTATAACTGTTGCTTTATTTGAATCTAATCTGCATAAAG
>Ga0302165_10000813_pt1 | contig 11079 bp, 13 predicted proteins | sample I_Fen_E3_2_FD_193499 | JGI IMG/M metagenome (GOLD analysis project Ga0302165, IMG submission 193499) | Peat permafrost microbial communities from Stordalen Mire near Abisko, Sweden - I_Fen_E3_2 | ecosystem: Environmental > Terrestrial > Soil > Wetlands > Permafrost | place: Sweden: Abisko... | reverse complement strand
GATCGTCCGCCTCACTATTTGAGCGGCGGTGAAAAGAAGCGCGTCAGTATTGCTGATATCATTGCTATGAAATCAGAAATTATAATCTTTGATGAACCGACGGCAGCACTGGATCCTTTAAATGCAATAATGTTGGAAGAAGTTTTAATCAAGCTTGGATCTGAGGGGAAGACAATGCTGATTTCTACTCATGATGTAGATTTTGCATACAGATGGGCTGAAAGAGTCATTGTGTTCTGCGAGGGAAAAATTATTGCTGACGGAGAGCCACTAGAAATTTTTCAAAACAAAGAAGTTTTAAAACAGGCAAATCTGAAACAGCCCACCATGTTGGAGATTTATGAAGCGCTTGTGGAAAAACATCTGCTTGAGGATACAAAAGCTTATCCGAAAAGTACACAGGAATTCAAGAAAATACTTGAAAAATAGATATTTAATGGACATTTTATTTTAGATATGTTATGCTACTTTATGATAATTTAATATCCATTGGTGCCAGCAAATATTTGCTAAGGGCAACGGGAAATGGGTGGAAATCCCATACGGTCACGCCACTGTGAAGGTAAGCTTTAAGCTGCCAAGTCAGGAGACCAGCCAATGTGATAAGTTGTTACATTTAGTTACGAACGATGGCTTAGTGTTGTTAGCGAAAAAACCGCTAAAGTCCTGTCCTAGGACCGCACACCTGATTTATTTTTTGTAAATGCAGGTGATTTTTATTATCTAGTTTTTAATGTCGTTCACATTAGAAACTAAAGAGGAGGAAAAAAATGAATCAAAAAGAAAAGAAAATTGTCGCTCTTGCGGCAGCATTTGCTTTAGTTTTCGGAGTAGCTCCGGCAGCAAATGCAATGCACATTATGGAAGGTTATCTTCCACCAAAATTCTGCATTATGTGGGGTGCTATCTCTATTCCATTTCTGATAGCAGGTTACTTATCAATTAAGAGAACGTTGTCCAAGCACCATAGATCCATCACTATTCTTGCAATGGGAGGTGCATTTGTTTTCGTACTTTCATCATTAAAGATTCCATCAGTAACAGGAAGTTGCTCACATATGACTGGTACTGGACTTGGTGCAATTTTATTCGGACCAAGCGCAGTAAGTATATTGGGTATTATTGTCCTTATTTTCCAAGCAATTCTGCTTGCTCATGGCGGACTGACTACTCTTGGTGCTAATACGTTTTCCATGGCTATTGCAGGTCCGTTCGTTTCTTATGGAATCTATAAATTATGCAAGATGCTGAGAGTAAATAAATATGTAGGCATTTTCTTGGCAGCATCAATTGGTGACCTATTTACTTATTGCATAACAAGTGTTCAGCTTGCACTTGCATATCCATCTGAGAACGGTGGTACTATTGCATCTGCAGCCAAGTTCCTTGCAGTATTTGCACCAACGCAGCTTCCACTAGCAATTATAGAAGGTATTCTGACTGTTGTCATTATTATTGGTCTTGAAACATATGCAAAATCTGAACTAACAGATCTTGGATTTATGAATGGAGGCGAAAATTAATGACAAAGACGAAAAAAACAGTTGTAATTTTATTAATTATTGCTGCACTGATTGCGATTATTCCATTATTCACATTAAAAGGTGCTGAATTTGGTGGATCAGATGATGCAGGAAGCAAAGTAGTTTCAGAAATTACAGGTACTGATTATCAACCTTGGTTTACACCTGTTTTGGAAACCTGGATTGGTGGAGAATTACCTTGCGAGATAGAGAGCTTACTTTTCTGTGTACAAACAGGTATTGGAGTTGGTGTTATTGCCTTCTTCATGGGAAGATTTGTAGAGAGAAATAAAATAGAAAATCAGAAGAGTAAAATTAAATGATATTTTTTTGTATGATTTAAATATAAAGAAAAAATGGTGATGCAAAAAGCAGTGCCTAACCAGAGCCTTGCCCAGTGTTATACTGGACGGGTTTTTTTTATTTTTCAGAAGAAATTCAAAGCACTATTACACATAAAAAAATATTACGGTAAGTGATAGAGCAAAATTATTTAATTTACTTATAGGATTAAATGGTTATACAATTTCTATTGAGGTCGCACGTTCTGATTTTTGATTATTAGACTTTTTGAAAATGAATAATTTTAGACCAGAGATAGGACCTGGACTATATGATCTTCACTCTCCAAGAATACCATAAGAAGAAGAATTGGAACAATTAATAAATATTATGATGAGTAAATTGGATGTTAATAAATTATGGATAAATCCTGATTGTGGGTTAAAAACAAGAGGAAGAGAAGAAACAAAACAGAGTCCTATAAATATGGTTAATGCAACTAAAAGCAATTAGAAAAAGCTTAGTAAAGTAAAATCAACATTGTAGAGTATGTGAAAGGTATGGACACAAATAATAATAAAATACAGTGAACTTGCTGCTAAGGCACTAGCAAAAAAAGAATCTAAGGTGTGATACTGAGAAAATCGTATGATGTCTTTGATTCTTTTTAATTATTTAGTAGAATCTTAGTTTACATGTTCATATAGTACTATAAGCAATATTATAAAGTGATGTTATGAGATACATTTTAGATATAAAAGAATGTAAACTATTGGGCAAAGGTGATGAAGGTAGTGTATACCTAACACCTGAAGGTTTTGCTTTAAAAATATTTTCTTATAAAAAAAACGCTAAGGATGAAACTGAAATTTTAGAAAAAGCTAAAGATAGTAGGTTCTTTCCAAATGTTATTTTTCTAGCAGATAATATGATGCTTAGAGAATATGTCTCTGGTGAAAATTTATATGAGTTTATAAATAATAATAGACTCTCTTATAATTTATCAATAGAAATTATTGAGCTTATTGAAGAGTTTAAAAGGTTGAAATTCAGACGGATCAATATAAGAAATGCTCATATATTTGTTAATGAAAATGAAAAAATACAAATTATTGATCCTCGAAAAACTTACATTAAAGAAACACCTTATCCTAAAGATATTATTAGCATTCTTGTTAAATTAAATTTATTTGATGATTTTTTAAAAAATCTTATAAACTACAAACCAGAATTACTTAAATATTGGATTGATGGATACGAGTATTTTAAAAAGATGTCAAAAAAAACAATACGTATAAATATGTATGCATGTTAAAAATAAACAATTTTATCTACAACAAGCTATCTGGTAAGCAACAGTTGCTAACCAGATAGCTTGTTAAACGTTCATATATATTACCACTATTAAATATTCTTAAGGCAGAAAATGTGCATGCAACTTTCTTTCTTATAGGACAATATATGGATTTAGAAAAGAGCATCTATGCTGCATATAAGAACTTTTCATCGCATTTTGGAATTGTTATTTTATTTCATATGCCTAAATCTAAATAGAATATATATCAAGAATTACAAGAATAGTATATGTGAGGACTATTCTTTAAAGAAGGTAAGAGCTGTATTTGTTCATGCAGGAGATGAATTTTTCAATATAGGAAAATTTATGATCATAGGAACATTTTTATCTAGCATTTTTCAAACTACAGTATCATTAAATAATAGTATGTATATTCCAATTGAAGTGAGTGATAAAGTCACAGAGAATAATATAGATATTTAATAGAATAAAAAAGAACTAAATAAGCGATGTTAAATATCAATAAGAACATATTTATTTAGGTAATATAATAAATCGGGGGTATTTTAGTGGAAAAATTTTTAAAGTTATGGAAGAAGTATTCGTTTACATTGTTAATTGCGTTTGTAGTATTAGGTATGTTTGATTTAAGATTTGCTATAGTGGCAGTTTTTTGTATGATAGCACCTGTAATAGTGTCTATTGCTCGGGGCAGATTTTGGTGTGGGAATTTATGTCCAAGAGGAAATTTTTATGATAATGTAGTTTCTAGATTTAGTAATAAAAGAAAACCACCTAAGTTTTTAAAGTCTTACTATTTTAGAGCTATAATATTAATAATTATGATGACAATGTTTATTTCAGGAGTAAGTAAAAACTTAGGTAACCTTTATGGCATTGGAATGGTATTTTATAGAATGATTGTTGTAACAACTATAATTGGTATAGCATTATCTTTAGTCTATAATCATAGAACTTGGTGTAATTTTTGTCCTATGGGGACTTTAGCATCAATTACATCAAAATTTAGAAAAAGCAAAAAAGTGTTGCATGTATCATCTTCATGTGTTTCATGTAAAATTTGTGAAAAGAAATGCCCAATAGGTTTAGTTCCGTATGATTATAAAGGTGATATATTAAGTCATCCAGATTGTATACAATGTGGAAAATGCGTAACTGCATGCCCTAAAAAATCAATAGGATATAATAAAATAACTTTAAAATAGCTATGATTAGTTAAAAGAGAGAAAGCTAGAAAAATAGTTTATCCTCTCTTTTTTTGTTGTATTATATATGTGTGACTAAGTCACAAATATTTTGAGAAGACTAATATATAATAAAGTTAAGGATGGTAAAAGTGTATGATTATTGTGAAACATTGAATAATAGATTAGAAGATATTTTTAAAAGAAATACTAAAATTAAATATAAGAAAAGAATTAATATAAAGTTTGAGGAGGAATTTAAAATGTTTGGATTATTTAAAGGGAATGATGGAAAAGTTATTAATGTAAATGATATTGATGAATTAATTGGGAAGGTAGAATTAATTGATATTAGAGAAGATTATGAATATAAAGGTGGAAGTATAAAAAGTGCTAAAAATATTCCAATGGGTGCACTTTTGAACGAGCCAGATAAATATTTAAATAAAAGCAAAGAATACTACATAATGTGTCAATCTGGTGGGAGAAGTGCTAGAGCATGCAGTAGCCTTATAAAACAAGGATTTGATGTTATTAATGTTTCAGGTGGAATGGGTTCATACGTAGGAACAAAGAAAAAATAATTAAATGAGGGGAGATTTATTTATGAAGAAGAAGATTTTAATTGTAGGGGGAGTTGCAGGTGGTGCATCGGCTGCAGCAAGACTTAGAAGACTTAGTGAAGAAGACGAAATAATAATGTTTGAAAAAGGACCTCATGTATCTTTTTCAAATTGTGCGCTTCCATATCATTTAAGTGGAATAATAGATGAAGCTAATAGATTGGTTTTAATGAGTCCAGAAAAGTTTCTAGTTCAATATAATATTCAGGCTAGGGTAAATAACGAAGTGTTATCTATAAATAAAGAAGAAAAATATGTAAACATTAAAAATCTACAAACTGGTGAAACATATAAGGAAAGTTATGATAAGTTAGTATTGTCTCCAGGGGCAAAACCAATTGTACCTAACATACCAGGAATTGAAGAAGTAAATGTTTTTACAATTAGAAATGTTGTTGATATAGATAAATTAAATAAATATGTTAAATCAATTGATACAAAAGATATAGCAGTTATTGGTGGTGGATATATAGGAGTTGAAGCTGCAGAAAATTTAAGAGAAGCTGGATATAATGTATCTTTAATAGAAGCAACTGACCAAATTCTAAGACCATTTGATTATGACATGGTTCAAATATTTCATAAAGAAATTTATGATAATGGTATAGATTTGGTGGTAGGCGATAAAGTTGAAAAGTTTGAAAAAGATGCAGTAATTTTAGCATCTGGTAAAAAAATCAATGCAAAAGTTGTTGTTATGGCTATAGGAGTGTCTCCAGAAACTACGCTCGCTAAAGATGCAGCTTTAGATATTGGTGAAACTGGAGCAATAAAAGTAGATCAAAATTATAGAACAAATGATAATGATATATATGCAGTTGGTGATGCAATCGAAGTTTATAATTCATTAACTCATTCTATGGCAAAATTATCGCTTGCAGGTCCAGCTCAAAAAGAAGCTCGATCAGTTGCAGATCATATTAATGGAAAGAAGTCATTAAATAAAGGTTATATCGGTTCATCAGCTATAAAAGTATTTGATTATAATGGAGCATCAACAGGTTTAAATGAAGCACTTATAAATGTTCTTAATATGAAAATTAAATATGATATTGCACGTGTAATACTTACAGATAAAGTAGGAATTATGCCTAATTCATCACCAGTACATTTAAAATTATTATATGAAGTTCCAACTGGTAAAATTTTAGGTGCTCAAGCCATAGGCAAAGGTGATGTTACAAAAAGAATAGATGTAATTGCTACAGCTATTAAATTTGGTGGAACTGTAGAAGATTTAAAGGACTTAGAATTATGTTATGCACCACCATTTTCTACAGCAAAAGATGTTGTTAATTATGCAGGATACGTTGGCTCTAATCTTTTAAATGGTGACTTTAAACAAGTAAATGTAGATATGGTTAGAGGACTTGTAGAACACAATGCATATATAATAGATGTAAGAGAAAGAGGAGAATATGCAAATGGCTATATTAAGGGTTCAAAAAATATACCTTTAAGTGAACTTCGAGAAAGAATAAATGAAATACCAAAAGATAAACCTGTATATCTTCATTGTAGAACTGGACAAAGAAGTTATAATGCTGTTTTAGCACTTCAAAATTTGGGTTTTAATAATGTTTTTAATATAACAGGAAGCTTTTTAGGATTATCACTTTATGAATATTTTAATGATAAAACTAAAAATAGAGAAAGTATTGTTACTGAATATAATTTTAGATAAGATAAATTTAGAAATTATAGATTTTCTATCTGAATGGATTAGTAAACATATCATGATTGCCGACAGAGGATATGCAGTGTTTTTAAAAACAGTTGTATAAGCTGTTGCTTAATAGCTTACTGGAATGAAGAGAGAAATCTATTAAATTAGATATCTCTTTTTTATTGTGATGATATGTATTTAATTTCGGCGGGTATGCACAGAAGTATCATTTTCATTGTGGGCATCTATATAAGTTGTAAAAATAAATTTTCAAGTATTAACTTTATTTCACCTTGTATATTGCCACTTTTGCCTTTATATGTATCATATTTTGTAGGTGGAAATGAAAATGATGATAAAAGTAAATATAATGCCCTAGTAAATTCTTTAGGGTTTGTACTAGGATTCACAATGATATTTACTTTACTAGGGACACTCGCAGGAACGTTTGGAACTTTCATAAAGGAACAGAGTGTTATTATTAATATTTTAGGTGGATTTATAGCATAGGGCTTGGTATACCGTTTGTAATATGTGCGCTTTTAATAGATAAGTTAGAAGTAAAATTATCAGATTATATAGGGACACCTGTAGTATTAAATTTTTGGGCTAGTTGGTGCCCACCTTGCAAATCAGAAATGCCGTCATTCAATGAAATGTCAAAGAAATATAGAAAAGATAAAATAGTTATTTTAATGATAAATTTAACTGATGGTGAGCAAGAAACTATAAGCAAAGCTCAGCAATATATAAAAAATAATTGAAGGTTTTATTTGATTAAAAAGCTTTGAATTAGATAAAGCGTGCTAATTCAAAGCTTTTCGTCGTAAAAAAATATTGATATATATTTGAAGAATTAAAAGTAATATTAAAGAAGAAAGAAGGAATTAGATGAAAGAAATTAGAAAATAGTGGTTTGGAAATATTAAAGGAGATTTACTGGCAGGGATTGTTGTTTGCATGGCATTAATGTATTGTAGATGTGTATATTATACAGTAGGAAGTATAGATGTATATTATGAGAAAAAAAAGGTATGGACAATAATGATGGTTGGAAGTATAAAAACTACTTCTAGCCCTTTTAATTATTATGTATAGCATAACAATTGTATTAAATAACAATTAGTTTACAATTTTTTGTCGAAAAAAAGAATGTTATGATAAGGGTTACATAGCAATATTTTACTAAAATCAAAAAAAATTACTATGGAAAAAGTTTTTTTCAGTGATATTATTATAACATACAGAAAAACATAAAAAAATGTAGAAAAATATCAAATACATAAAAATAAATAAGTGAAAAAGTTGTCTGTTTGTTGTATGAAAAGGTAATCTTTTATTGATATGATAAAAAAGAGTATTGAAATTATTATAACGATATAAATTATATATCATTAATATGTATTTATGTAAAAATATTATATTGAATATGATTCAATATTCGTATAATATGAGCATATTATGGTAATAATCCATTATGAGGTGGAATACGATATGAATAAATTAGTTTTACTAAGTGAAGTAAGAATAGAAAAAACAAAAAATAATTCACTAAAATTGAATAAAGTTGAAAGTGTACAGGAAAACATTAGTGAGTCATATGTTGCTTTTAAGGAGACTTTTAGATTTTATGAAAACAAAGAAAGTTTTGTTGATCTGAAAAATAGTAAAAATAGAAATATTGGCTACAATAAATGTGAAAAAAAATTAAATAAAATAATGAAAAGAATTTTTTCATTAGATGATAAGTTACCAGTAATAGAATTTATTAATTCAATATATGATGATGAATTAAGTTTAGATTCTAGTTTAGAATATATTAAAAATGAAGATATTATGAGTAGTAAAGAAGTAATAAGTTTAAAAAGTTCTAGTTATGATGTTAGTTTTATAGTAGAGGATGATTATAGAAAGTTTGAATATGAAATACAACTTCAAACTAGAGATGATCAAAATATAGCTATAACAATAAGCAAGATGGATTTAGCAAGTAATTGTGATAATATAGTAAACCTTTGTAAGAAGAAAAGAGAATATGAAAAAGATGATTTAAATAAAAGTTCAAAAGATAGCTATACCAAATGCTTGATAATGTTAGATAGTAATATGGAAGTACCTGACGTATATAATATTGAATCAAATGGTACAGAAGAAAATTCGGATACTAAGGTTAATATAATTAAGGGCTGGAAATATGGATTTAAACAGTTAGCTGAAAATAATATGTATTTATTATTTCCGATGAAGGTATTAGACCTTAAAAAAAGATTATTAAGTATAAGTCAAGAAATAGTAACAAAAGAACTAATTAGAGATGAAATTGTTAGATTTTTTAAAGATATGAATAGAGATTTAAAGAAAATTCAAGATAAGAATTTAATAACAGATGAAGATATTAGTGAATTGAATTTAATTGCAATTGATTTATTAAATTATTTTATAAAAGAGAAAAATAATAAGTTTGTGAATATACAGAGTCATATAGAAGCTACTCTAAAAGATATAATAGTTTAGTGTACACGTGTGCAGAAAACAGCAAATAGGTAGCTTATGTAGGTACTAGGTTTAAAATTTAATTAGAAAGATAAAGAATTTAATACTAATTGAAAATTGATTTGAAAAATTAAATATAGATGATTCTCATGAATTAATATAAGGATAGATTTTGTAATTTATCCTTATATTAATTAGAATAAAAAAAACTCTTAGGGTTAAAATACTATTATCGGCAGGAGAAATTAAAAATAATTTTTTCTACTGATAAATACCAAATTAACCGAGGAGGGGATCGTCATGTCAAACAGTAGTAATAGAGTATTAATTCCAGAAGCAAGACAAGGTTTGTCTAAATTTAAGAACGAAGTTGCTCAAGAACTAGGAGTTCCATTTAAAGAATACAATGGAGATTTAAGTTCTAGACAATGTGGTTCAGTAGGCGGGGAAATGGTAAAAAGAATGGTAGAGGAATATGAACATAGAATATAATTTAGAATCATATGATTATTAATTATATTTAAAAAATATGTATGTTAGAGATAACATAATCATATTCTAAAACCGGGAGATACATTACAAAGATGTAATGTATCTCTTCTTTGCGTTTTTTAAAAGTTATAAATTGTATATTTAATTTTATAAGGCACATAAACTTGTTAGTTTTTTCATGTGCCTAATGTACAACTATAAATTAATATTGAGAAAAATCATAATTAATTGAACATTTACAATTGAATATTGACAATCATCTTGGACTCTTTTCAATTTCGTGATAGAATTAGAACAAAAGTTCGTAATAAAAATTGAGTAAAGGTGATTATATGAAAAAAATTAAAATTTTACATACAGCAGATATACATTTTGATACTCCATTTAGCGGAATGACACCAAAAGAAGCCTTAAAAAGTAAAGAAGAATTAAAGCAAGTTTTTGAAAAAATAATAAAAATGACATTAGATAAAGAGATAGATATTTTGTTAATTGCAGGTGATATATTTGATAATTTATCTGTGAATAAAACTACTCTTTATTTTATTAAAAGTTGTTTTGAAAATATAGGTAAAGTTAAGGTTTTTATAAGCCCAGGAAATCATGATCCATTTAACGAAAAATCTTTTTATAGTATTGTAAATTGGCCTGCTAATGTCCATATTTTTAAAGGTAATATGGAAAGTGTTATATTAGAGGATTTGAATACTGTGGTTTGGGGAACTGGCTTTAATACTTCTCATGTTAATAAATCATTATTAAAAGATGCTAAAAGATTAGATGGATATAATAATATAATGGTTATCCATGGCGAGATTACAACTACAAAAGAAGGCAATGATTACAATCCAATTACTGAAGAAGATATAGCTCGAAGTAATATGGATTATATAGCCATAGGTCATAGGCATAAGTTTTCAGAGGTTAAAAAGATTGATAATACTTATTATAGCTATAGTGGTTGCCCTCAAGGAAGAGGGTTTGATGAGCTTGAAGATAAGGGAATAGTTTTAATAGAACTTAAGGATAAGTTTGTAGAAAGCCAATTTATTAGGACATCGATTAGAAATTATTATGAAAAGGAAATAAATATTAATGGATGCTTTGGACATGGTGAAGTAAAAAATAAGATTATTAATGAAATTCCAAATGAGGAGAGAAAAAATAATTTTTATAAAATAATTTTAAGGGGACAGGTAAGTGAGGAATTTACATTAAATGAAGATTTTTTGCAAGAGTCGCTTAAAGATCAATTTCATTATGTAAAAATCATAGATAAAAGTGAAATTAGATTAGACATGGAAGAATTGATAAAGGGATACTCGTTAAAGAGTATATTTGCTAAAAAGATATATGAACGATTGCAAAATGCAGAAACAGAAGAAGAAAGAGAAATTATAAACTTAGCACTAAAGATAGGGCTTCAAAGTATTTCTGGGGAAGAGGTGAAGATTCTTGATAATTAAAAGAGTTAATATAGAATTCTTTGCTGGACTAA
>Ga0302165_10000812_pt1 | contig 11086 bp, 6 predicted proteins | sample I_Fen_E3_2_FD_193499 | JGI IMG/M metagenome (GOLD analysis project Ga0302165, IMG submission 193499) | Peat permafrost microbial communities from Stordalen Mire near Abisko, Sweden - I_Fen_E3_2 | ecosystem: Environmental > Terrestrial > Soil > Wetlands > Permafrost | place: Sweden: Abisko... | reverse complement strand
TTCTATCTCCAGTTTGTATTGCTGTGGAACTTATAACAGTATCATTAACTACTATTGTATCCTGAGTTTCAGCAGAAATGATTCCATCGACTGCTATTGTATCTTGAGGATTCGCAGAAACAATTTCATCGACAACAGGAGTTACAATTGCTTCATTTCCAGCCCAATTAACTGTCAAATTGTGAAGCATTGTTGTATTTTGCCATCCACCACTTCCAGTTGTACCAGTATGTTGAATTGCAATACCACCAAAATCATTTGTTTCGATATCCGCACTCAAATCAACTGTATGGACAAATCCAGCTGCTGTCTGATCCGCTAATTGTGCTGTAGGAGTTTCAACATGTACAGTGAATTTACCTCCTTCTACTTTCAAACTGATTTGACAACCTGTTGCAAAACAAGATGAAATAATTCTTTGTGATATTTCTGTTGTCTGGCCGTTTTCATATTTTACAAGTACAAATGTGCTAGCATTTGAAGCTGCTGTGGTTCTTATGATACGAAGTCCGTATCCAGTTAAAGTTGTAGTATCAAATTTAATACATACATCCATATACTGACCCGCACTACCAAAACCTTGACCTGCTGTCTTGGCTGGATCTATCACTAATTTAAGTGACATATCGCCATATATTTTCGTAATTGGAGTATACATAAGTCTAGCCCCTTGAGTCGCTTGATATAATCCACTTCCTATACTACCATTTCCTGTGATTCCATATGCCCATGGATTAACGGATGTATTACCACCCCATGAACTATAGCTTGAAGTGTCCGCCGGTCTGAAACAATCAACTGTCCAAAACCCTGGGATTATACTAGTTTGAGGTATTGTTGGAAAATCACTAAAATCTGTTTGAAGTGATGCTACTTTAACATCTGCTACTGCTGTAACATTTAAATAAACTGCTGTAACACCAGTGCCTGGATTACTTCTAATACTCTTTGGCGCTACTACAGCCTTCATGTAATATCCCATATCGCCTAATGTTAATGTATATTCATACTCAGGTTGATTCATACGAGATACTGCAACTAACATAGGATTAGTACCACTTGCATCTGCACAACGATACCAAGAAATCACTGACTGATCTGAACGACCTTGCAAATCTAATGTATAATTGACTCTTAGTTTTCCATTTCCGTCATTTGTAATTACTGGATTTGATATAAATGTTGGAGCTGCAAGGATAGTTGGTTTTACTGAAACTGCAACTGCTCCCTCAAGTCCAGCTGATGTAGCTGCATATACTGTTACATCCTTTGTATCATCTTGTGCATTTATTCCTGTCAATGTATATGTACCATTGCCATTGTCAGTCAAAGTTGCATATGCTTGATCTGCTGTCGAAAGTGAAAATATAACTGCTGCTGAATCTAGTGTTCCATCAAATCTTTGAACTTTACTGGAAAGAGTAGCTGTTGTAACACCTGATTCAATTGATGTAGCACTTGTACTTGCTGTAAGCATTGTTGGAACTGTTGTATAATCTTTCCCATCTGCAACACCTGCTGCTTCTATTATAGATTTTACATTCATCGGATCCCAATTGTCTGTTCCACGTAATAGATTATATGTATTGTAATACACTGTACCGTTATAAACAATTCTATATGCATCAAGAACCGATTTTCCTGTCATATCAACAGTTTCTTCCGCATCAGCTCCTGCAATTATAATACTACTATTATTATGTTTAATATTATATTGATAACAACGTAATGATTTGAGTGGATATTTTGTCCATGCAATACTAAATGGAATTGAAAAATTGCTTGTATAATTAGAATCTACTGCGGTTACTGTTCCGCCTTCTTTTGTGAAATACTGAGCAGGCTCTGCTTCCACATTTAATACAAGTGAGTTGAATTGACAGTTTAACAAAGCTGCTCCTGTATTTGAAGTTGAATAGAAAGGTCTATTACCATAAAAATCGAAATCACAATCTAAATACACTGCATTACCATTTAATGAATCATCCGTGCTTTCAAAATGGCATTTGTTATATAGAGTTCTTGTACCTCCACCAAGCGGATCAAGGTTTAATCTACTAATAAAATTGCAATTATTCGCTGCTACTTTATCCCCGTTTACATCGCCAAGCTGTGCCTGAGTAATTGCTTGTGTTCTTCTTGCATGATTTAATGCTGGCTTCAACGGATAAGTCAAATCAATACTACAATAATTACCAATTGTAACATTATTCAGATTTAATCCATTTCCATTGAAATGAAACATTGTATAGTTTCCATTTGAGCCATTCGATTGTCCTCTGTTACCTGCAATTATGACATTATATGGGTCTGTTGTTAAACCGGTGATTTTTAGCCAATCACAATTAACTACCATACCATAAGGTACACTATAGCCCGTTGTTTTTTCAACTGTGTCTGTTGCATCTGGATTATCAATCCAATACACATATGGTGCTACATATACAGTCATTGGATCTGCCTGCGTTCCATTCGTTAATGCCGTCGCACTTAATGCTGTAGTTATGCTTGTATATACATTCGTATACTTATCTGCTACTGACTGTGATAATGAGCCATCCACATATATTGCTTTGGGACCTAACGTAATTGTTTGTCCATTATAGACAATATAAGTACCATCAAATTCGATTGGATTTGAGCTGTCTAGTGCGACATATCCATCTATATTTGCCGCTTTAACCGGTGCACTATATTGAGCCACAAGTACGAATGCCAATAATGACATCAATACCGCTGTTCCTCTTAAAAATTTTTTCATAAATAAATTACCTCCTTGATAAGTATCATAAATTAATTGTACTTATAAAGGAGGAATTGTGATACTAAAAAACAGTTAAGAAAACGAATATGTACCGAAAAACTAATCATAATACTTCTTAAAATATAATCTATAAAATATCGCCCATGTATCATTAAACGCTTTTAACACATCCATTTTTCCAATTCGTCTGCTGCCTTTTTCTCTTACATACACAACCTTAACCGGCATCTGTCCAATAGAATACCCTCTTCTATGAGCCACTGCAAGAATCTCAATATCATATGCAAACCCAGCGGTTCTAATCAAATGTGCAATAGGCTTGATTGCCTCTGCCTTAAAAATCTTAAGTCCTGTCTGCGTATCCTTAACATTAAGTTGAAACAGTACTAGTAACATTATGTAATATCCTATGCTCATAACTTTTCTCTTGAATGGGTATTCAATCTCTGAATCCTTATGGAACTTGCAACCAATAATTATATCCTTCTTATCTTCAAGCATCTTAATTAAGAATCCCTCTAGTTGCTCAGGATTTATCTCTAAATCGGCATCAACAAATGCAATATAATCTCCGTTCGTCTCTGAAACCCCTGCAATGATTGCGGAGCCTTTGCCATGGTTATGCTCAGAAGAGACCATATGGATTCTATCATCACACTTCATAACGCGCTCAATCTCTGACTTCGTATTATCGCTGCTTCCATCATTCACAATAATAATTTCAAAATTTTGAACAAACCGTTGTAATATTTCAATAGTCTTCAAGGTATTATTATATATACATGCGCTTTCATTGTATGCTGGAATTACAACTGACAATTTACCATTGATATCAACCATTTCTCACCCCTATTATCCAACTACTTTTCCTAATTTCAATCTCAGATCTTTCGGAATATATTTTTCTTATTTAAATACTCACTTCTTTTAATATTTACTTGTTTTAATATTTACTTGTTTTAATATTTACTTGTTTTAATATTTACTTATACAAATGCTTCCGATTTATATACTTAATTCTATAGGAACATATTTTTAGTTTATAAAAGGCATATACCACAGTTGCGGTATATGCCTTCTAAAATTTCTACAAACCCACTATTCGTTCTTCAAAAATTATAGCGGTATTCGTATCAAACCAAACCGAACAAACTTGGTTTGTTGAAATTATTGCTACTGCAAAATAATGCCGGCGACCGGAATTGAACCGGTATGGGATTACTCCCGCAGGATTTTAAGTCCTGTGCGTCTGCCGATTCCGCCACGCCGGCTAATCGGGCTTACTATATATTGTATTGAGAGGGATATAACCAATCTAATATATATCTAAATGGATGGAGAAGGATTCGAACCTTCGAAGACGAAGTCAACAGATTTACAGTCTGCCCCCTTTGGCCGCTCGGGAATCCATCCGCAAACCAAATTGTAATTTATACTCTAACAATATCAAATTATATCATAGCGCCTATCATATGGCAAGTCATTTCATTAATGTAATAGAGTGATTTTACATTGATTTCCCAAAATCCATTGACATCACTTTTCTAAGCATATATAATCTAATTAAGTTTGTAAAAATACTAATATATGTTAGGGAAGAGAATATAATGGGTATAAGTATAGTTCTATTAGCCTATAGTGAAGCTGAAAATCTTAAGATTTTACTGCCACAGATTATAGATAATATAAAAAAGACAAAAGAAGAATTCGAAATATTAGTGATTGATACAGCACAGCCTTTGGATAATACTCAAGAAGTATGTGAAGCGTTTAATGCGAAGTATATTAGTCAAGAAGAACCTGGATTTGCAGGTGCTTTCCGCACTGGAATTAAATATGCAGGTATGGACAAGTTTTTAATTATGGATAGCGATGGTTCTCATAATCCAATCTATATCCCAGATATTTATAATAAATTTGTTGATAGTAATTGTGATCTTGCAATTGGTTCACGTTATGTAAAAGGTGGACATACTAGTGATTCTAAATCATCCATAGTAATGTCTAAGATTCTTAATACAGTATTTCGAATCTGCCTTGGGATTAAAGCAAGTGATATTTCAACGGATTTCAGAATGTATCATACAAATCAATTGAAAGCGATTTCTTTAAAATGCAAAAACTATGATGTCCTTCAAGAAGTATTGCTCAAGCTAAAGATGAACAGAAAAGACTTCAAGGTCGGGGAAGTTCCTATATCATTTGATAAAAGAATGTATGGAGAATCCAAGAGAAAGCTTATTCCATTCATTATAAGTTATATCAAAACATTATTTAGACTAGTTAGTATAAGACTTACAACAAGCACTACTTTTAAGAATCTTTTCCTATATGGGATTTTTGGTGTATCAGCGGCACTTGTAGAATATTGTATCTTTGCATTTTTAATTAACACAACTTCTCTTTTACCTGAGGTAGTTAATGTAATTGGTGCTTTATGTGGATTTGCATTCTCATTTTCTACTAATACGTTCTTGAATTTCAAAAAAACTGATAACTTGTTTAAAAGATTTTTATCTTACGGTACAATTTGCTTAGGTGGTATGGCTCTTTCAACTTTGCTAATTTCATTATTTAAGTATTCAATGAATGTACTTATTTTGAAAGCAATGTGTATGGTATTTGTTTCAATTGTACAATATATATTAAACAAAAAAATAACTTACCGAGATTAATGGGTAAGTTATTTTTTTATCTATTTATTTTGTTTATACCATTCTATTGTCTTTATAATTCCATTTTGAAATGAATACTCTGGTAAAAACCCTACATCTTCTTTCAAATCAGAAATATCAGCACATAGATACATTACTTGCTTTTCTCCATATGGAATATCGCCTAATCCAAGTTCTGCATTCTTATCAATATTATCTCTAATCATTTCAATGTATTCATAAAGAGGTCTTACCACGCCTCCACCAATGCAATATATTTTGCCATCAATACCTTTTTCTCCTAGCAAATACATCGCTAATGCAGCATCTTCTGAATATAAATAATCCCATTTCTGTTCGCCTTTGGTAAACTCTGGCTTTTCATGGTTAAGGAGCTTGTCTATAGTACTCATTATCATAGTTTTGTCGCCATCAAATGGTCCATATACACTGAGAATCCTTGTCCATATATGCTTCATATTCTTCTGTTTACACAGGATTCTACTCATCTGCCCAGCGCAGAGCTTTGCAATCCCATATCCATTTTCAGGATTCGTAGGACTCTTATCATTAAGCTTTCCTTCAAATCTACCATATTCCGCCTGTGAACCAGCGCCTATGAATGTATGGCATCCAAGTTCAGACGCTATTTCAACAGCGTCCAGAGTATATTTTACATTTAAATTCTGAGCGTGCATATTATTACGGCTATTTCCAAACGTTCCATCCCATCCAAAATGATAGAAAACATCATATTTCTCATTTAATAACTTTGGCAAATTACAAATCTCTGCTAAAGAGCACTCAACAATCTTAACCAATGGATTTAATGGTATCCTTTTAATTCTTTGAGAACCCGCACGACATACTGCAGTCACCTGCGTATTTTCATTTATCAGCTTTTGAATTAATGCAATACCAATTGCTCCAGTTGGACCTGTAATAATAACTCTTTTCATCTATATCTCCTAGCGGCAACTCGCCTTGTTGACTTCATATTCTTCCTTAGGGAGAAATGGGAACATATCATCAATCTGTGGTGATACGATTTTTCCATCTGGAAGAACCTTTGAAGATAACTTTGGTTCAAAGTTCTGATTTTCATCAACTACTGCTTCACAAAAGCAAGGTCCCTCTGAATTCAAAACTTTTTGGATTTTCTCTTCTATTCCATCTTGACTGTCTATTCTAACGTATGGAATTCCATAAGCAAATGCTAACTTTTCAAAATCTGGGAAGCTAAGCCCATTACCATCACACACACCTACAAGTGGGGGCTGGAATAAATTTTTCTGCGTCTGCCTAATTGAATGATACCCATTATTATTTAAAATGATTAATTTCATATTCATATTGTTATATACAACTGTTTGAAGCTCCTGAAGATTCATCTGAAAGCTTCCATCACCATCGATGCATACAACTCTCTTACCTTTTTCAGCCACACATCCGCCGATTGCTGCTGGGAAACCATATCCCATAGCTGCACAACCTGAATTAGTGAATAATCTTTGGCCCTTTTTAATTTCTGCAGCCTGGAATGAAATAACACAAGCTCCACCATTACCACAGATTACTTTGTCGTTTTCTTCAAGTTCGTGGAATAACTTTGTCATAAATACGTATGGATTTAACTTTTCTTTATTCTCATAATAACTTGGCAATGTGGCTGGATATTTTGCATTAATTTCTCTGCTCCATTGTAACCATTCTTTATGTTTTGGCTGAGCAACATAGTCGCTTTCAACGATTGATTTCATAAATTTCTTAACATCAGCATGTACTGGCATATCTGGAACGATTGTTGGTTTATTCATCTCATTTTTATCGATGTCAACAAATATCTTAAATGCATTCTTAGCAAAGTCCTTATAATTGTAACTAGACATTCTAATATTAAGTCTACTTCCCAATACAATAAGGAGATCACAATTCTGAACAATAAAGTTTCCACCTCTTGTTCCTACAGTACCTGGTCTTCCACAATATAAAGGATGTTCATCCCATAGTATATCATGTGCATTCCAAGCAGTAACAACTGGGATATTTAGTTTTTCGATACATTCAATAAATTCTTTTTCTCCACCAGATAATCTTATGCCTGTACCAGCTAATATGACTGGACGTTTTGCATTCTTAACTTTTTCAAGAATGATATCTGTTGTTTTAGGATCATATACTGGATGTTCGTTTGCAAACGCTTCTGGATTCTCTTTTGCATAATCTTCTACATCAAATCCTATTAAATCATCTGTTTCAACAATTGATGCCTGAACATCAAGTGGCATATCAAGCCATACAGGACCTGGTCTTCCATTCTGACACAGATACCATGCTTTCTCAAGATGATATTTGATTTCATTTGGTTCTGTTACCATATGTGCGTATTTTGTCATTGGTGCTACACATTTTACGATTTCAACTTCCTGATCACCTAACTGTCTAACTGGCACGTCTGTTGACCATACAGTTGTTTCTCTCTTTGCTTGTCCAGATATAACAAACATCGGAATAGAATCTGCCCATGCTCCAAATACACCTGTAATTGCATTTGTACCACCAGGTCCACCTGTAACACATACAGGTGCGACTTTTCTAGTGAGTCTCGTATACGCTTCAGCTGCAATTGCACATGCCTGCTCATGATGATTATAAATACAATGTAAGCCTTCTTTATGCCCAAATGCATCATTAAGGTGCATTGCTGCACCACCTGTTATTGTAAACATATCAGTCACACCATGTTCGACGAAAAAATCTGCCATATATTTTGCTACTTTAATCTTCAATTCTAATACCTCTTTTCTATTTGAAAAATTTTAATAACTCTAATGTTGTGTTAGCACAGCCCACACATGGGTATTTAGCCACATCTTCACAAGTCTTAAAATCAAATCCGTAAGTAACTCCAATAAAATCCATACCGATCAGCTTTGCACCGTTTGCATCATGACCACTATCGCCAATCATCACAGCGTTATGGTAATCAGTAACGCCCAAATCGATCATACATTTTTCAATAATATCGACTTTTTTGAGCTTATTTTGGTGATCAGCACCATACAAAATATTTGTGTACTTATCAAATCCAAAATGTTTTAAAATTGATTCAGCATAATCTTGCCGTTTATAAGTAGCAACAGCAAGTTTGACGCCTTTCTTTTGAAGTTCATCAAACACTTCATAGATTCCATCATATGGTCTTGCCTTAAAAAGTTCGTGATCCTTATATCTGTTTCTGAAAGTTGTTGTTAGTTCCTGTACGATATCGCCTTCAATACCATACACCTTTGAAAATGAATCCTGCATTGGTGGTCCGATAAATGTAAGCAGTTGTTCATCTGTAATCTGTTCTAACCCGTGTTTTTCAATCGTATATTTTACAGCCGCCAATACGCCTTCTGTGGTGTCAAGAAGTGTGCCATCGACATCAAATACTGCTATTTCATAATTTTTATTCATAAACGTAATTACCTCATAAATTTTTAGTTTAAATTAAATTGTTTTCGTAATTATTCAGGTACTGAATAGTTACTTATTTACAATATAATGATGGTGTAATGAATTTAACATTCAACTTATTGCTATTTTCCTTAATAAAGTAAATCACATATTGATTAACATCGTCTGCCTGCTCATTTGTAAACACATACTCCATTGCCATATCAAAATAATTAGGCGTATCATTTGATGTGTAGCCATCAAAACCAGCGAGATTAACTTCTTTAACACCAATCTTTATAAGAACCTTAAGAAGCATTACAAGTGAGTTGTCGACAATCGAACAATCCATGTCAAGAAGTGAACTATACTCAATCGTATAGTCAAACGTGCCATTCACTCTTGTTACATTTGAAGTCGCAATTACTTTTACCTTACAGTCAGGTGCGTTAAGTCTATTTACAAGTCTAATATATCTTTTTGCATTACTCAAAAATATATAGTCAGCATCAACATTTGTTGGATTATAATTAATTGAAATGATAACTGGCTTATTTTCGACAACATACTTCTGTATCTTATCACTGAATTTGTCAGCACTTGTACCAGGCCCTATAATAAGAATTGGTTTACCCTTCAGTATCTGCGCAAGTTCGTTCAATGCTTTTGTATCATCGATTTCTTTTTGCTGATAATCCATATATAATTCATCGATATGTTCTTGATCAAATGAAAGCTTTTTCTTTTCGTCTATACTGCTTAGGATTTCATTAATAGACTTCATTGAAAGTGTTCTTTTTTGCGTTAGATATATGACATACTTTGGATGACAGTCATTTAAAGCCGCAAGATAGTATCTTAGTGAGTAGCCCCATGGGAACTTAAGATACCATTGCATAATACTTACATCAATAATTTCAAGGATCTGACTTATATCATAGTTGGTTCCGTAATTATCATTCATATACATTGTCAAAAGTTCTATATTGGAATTCCCGGCGCCTTTACCCATCCCATATACAGAACCGTCAATTGTGATAGTTCTTTCTGTTTCAATTGTAATAAGCTCTATCGCATTTGAATATCCCAGCTGGAAATTATTATGAGAATGATATCCCATTCCAATTTCAGGTGCTAAATTCTGATCAATTAGATTAAAATAATGCTTAAGATTATTCTTATGAAGTAATCCATAAGTATCGACAATTGACATTGCATATGGCTTAAGTTCATTAACCAAATTAACTAATTCAAGCATTTCTTCATCAGAGTATCCGGTGATTGAAACCGGCTGTACAAACAATTTATAACCTTTATTCTTAATCAATCTGCAATATTCAATTGCTTCATGTATATACTTCTGTTTAAAAATAACTCTGATTCCATCAAGAAAAGATTCGCTGCAAAGTGAGATGTTTTCCAATGCGCAAGTGCCGAAATCAATCATCCCAACTATCATTGCATTGCCTGGATTAAGACCTGCAAATATTTTATCTACTGCCGCTGTATTCGGCATTATTGTTCTATTCATATCAAATTCACGACTGCCATCCAAAAATCCAACCTCTATGACATCTAAATCTGCTGAAACTAGCCTTTCAAATATGTTTACAATGTCATCATGTCCAAATTCCCAATCATTTACAAATCCACCATCCCTAAGTGTGCAATCTAATAATTTAACATTACTCATTGTTTTTTACCCCTCTTTTATTAATTATTTTTTGTTGAACTGCTTTTATCATATTAATTCCTCCTGTTACGATTAATGTTACTACCATTATTGGTAATGCAAGATTATAATTTAATAATTCGCTTGCCTTACATACAAAGTCCCATGAAATCATAATCATACATAATAGATATAAAAAGTCAATATTTCTGTGTTTTTCTTCATTTAAAAACATTACGATTACCGGAAGCATATATAATATGCAATATGTTCCTGAATGCGATGGCAATATTATGAGTACAACAACAACGGCAGCAACTTTTTCCCAATTGGTTTTTAAAAATGGAACAACAATCAATAGTAATAACGATAATATAGTAGTAATCGTCTTCATATTATCAACCATTCCATCTGTCATGGAAAAATCATTCAAATAAAGTTTTCCAAATCGATTAACGCTTGCTGTAAGTGTACATCCATCAAGGCTGGTATAAAATTTCAAATTAAATTTCATATTTTCAAACATCAATGGTATATTGGAAAAACCTCCATGTA
>Ga0302165_10000811_pt1 | contig 11103 bp, 8 predicted proteins | sample I_Fen_E3_2_FD_193499 | JGI IMG/M metagenome (GOLD analysis project Ga0302165, IMG submission 193499) | Peat permafrost microbial communities from Stordalen Mire near Abisko, Sweden - I_Fen_E3_2 | ecosystem: Environmental > Terrestrial > Soil > Wetlands > Permafrost | place: Sweden: Abisko... | reverse complement strand
AAATGATGGGGCTGAATCTAATCCTAACAATCCATCCGCCAATTCTTGACTATAAGCACCAATGGCACAAGTTCCACAACGAATTGCTTCACTTGCAAGATATAGATTCTGACATATATGACCGGCATCAACCAATGCATACTTTTTCGCAACATTACCATAACGCCACTCACTACGATAAGGAACCACCGTCCATACAAAGCATACCGCTGCATTAGCAAAAAATGTCTGACCACCAAATGCCTCACTCAGCCTGACCACCTGATTTTCAATTGGTTTTATGAATTCCAACTTATGCTCCAATGCTAGATAATGATATAACCCTGGTTCCAATCCATCCACGCGATTTATAAAAAGATACGTTTCAAAAGGATGTCTTGCTCCAGCAGATGGAACCGTTCGAAGTGTCGCTTTTTTTAATTTACCAACTACTTGCTTCACTCCTTGTGTAGCCCAAAGTAGAAAGGATAGTTCATCCTTTGTAAGGGCCTCATCCGTATATTTTCGTTTACTGGTTCTAGAATTAAGCAAATCTAGATAGTTATTATTTTTCACCACATTCTCAAAGTCCTTAGTGAGCGTAATAAGCTTACTCCCTTTGCACTGTTTCTCCAACGGTGGTTGTGGAAGGCCTTCCTTCTCATCACTTATCATATCATCCGAAATAGTTTTCATAATTTCTCTTAATTCCATTATTTTAATTTTTGCATTATCATCATTCACAATCACTCCTATCTGGAGTAATATAACTCCACAAATTATTTTATATTTGGTCTTTTTGAAAATACAGCTCGAATAATACCAAATCCAGATGCAATCGAGAGTGCATAACCAATCGCAAGATCTATTAGAAAGCTACCCCAATAATCTGCATATGTAAGATATTCCGGTAAATTTTTAAATGAAGATACTAGATTTTGAATGCTATAATTACCATCAAAGTAATATTTGCAAAAGCTTAAAGCGTATGATGTATAATCAGCAACAAAAATCATAATAAGCGCAATGACTAAAGATATAATCTGGCCTTTTTTATCTAAACGCCCAGATAGCCCACTATAACCCTTAATTGCAAAAAACATCATTGCAAATCCAGCTAATCCAGCTATAAATCCAAGTTCTCCAATAATAATCCATATAACACCGCCGAGCATTGCACCGAGTAATGCACCAATCGTACCTAGAAATACATTGCTTTTTTGTGCTTCGACTCCAGTATCTGTATCGACTTCTATACTATTATTTCCTGTACTTCTAGTATAAAAACCACCGTCGAAACCATATGCAATATCTGGCAAACTTGTTCTTATACGATTTACAATATCATTTAATAATCCATTTCCTTTTTCATCTAATTTAATCACAGCAATTTCATGTGTAACATCATCATTTGTTACTACAGTAACCGAACTTGTAGGTTTTTTCTGGTTGTTTCCATATACACAACCATAAACATGCTTTATTTCTGATAGTTGTATAATGTCAAATCCGCGTACTGTGCTAATTATATAATGACTTGTAAAATATAGATTTTGAGAATCGAAATATGAAGTAGTAGATTCATTAATTTCCTTATCAGCATCCTTAATTGCAGTATCATCAAATCTTCCTAATGTAGTTTTACGAAGTTTGAAATACTTTCTTTCTTTATCCATTAGATAAATATACATAAAGATGAATACAAGAAAAAGAAAAATACATATGATCATAAATGTATAGTTTCCCGCTGGTTGTTGCGTAGTATCTAAATAGTATGTTCCAAATACTGTATTAAAATTACTTGTATCGACCACATCACTATCGTAGAAAGTATTAAATGAATCAACTGCTAAACCAATTATTTCATCATCTATCTTTCTAGGTGTTCCTTGTAGTGTAACTGCTGCTGGAGCACTTCCGGTATCCGAATAGGTATAATCTATCAAATCTTTGTATTTGTCCATATCATTTGCTTTTACCGCTACAATATATGCATTACCATCTTTATCAATCGCGAATAAATAGTTTATACTATCATCATATTCCGTCGCAAACTCATCTGATAAAAAGTCTGGTGTCAGCTTACTATAACTTGATGCTGCACTTGATGGATCAAACGTCTGTACACTTTCCTTATTATTACTTAACTCATTTTTCCCTAATAAGTAACCGGAAATACCTCCTATAATTGCCATAACCATAAGTACGATTAAAATTAAATGTAGCTTTCTATTTGGCTTTCTTTCTAATAATTTATTCATTGATTCTGAATATTGATATTCCATTGTTTCTCCTTACCCTCTTCTTATTTTTCTTTAGTGATTTATATAAAAAAAAATTGACTCATTAAAAGCCATTAAATATACTTTTAATATTAAGCGCCAGTTTTTTTGAAAACAAATTTATTAATAATTCTTCAGTTGCTGAGATACTTGCACAGATACATATGATAAGTGAAGTGATTATCATGCCCGTAATTAAATATATCAGTGGAAAACAAAATAATATAAATCCGGTTATTTTATTCGCATATGTATGTAAAAATGTAAAGGTGTGATATTTGTAAAAGCCTATAGCCAGTGACCCAAAACGAACGAGTGCAATTCCCATTACCCATGCAAATATTTCCAATGGCATTTTAACACGTGGAATAAATACTACCAATAATATGACAAAAAATATAAAATCTGCAATACTGTCCAATGTTGCACCAAGATGGCTTGTTACTCTAGTAGTTCGAGCAATAAATCCATCCAAAACATCACTTAATCCCAAAATAATATAAATCAATAAAAACAAAGTGGTTAATGGATTTATAAATAATAAAATCGGAGAAAAGATAATTCTCATTGTAGTAATCACATTTGGTAATTTCTTTATTTTCATCACACTCCAAGCTCATATGATTTACGTATCTATTTATCTTTGATTATGGTTAATAACCATATATGTATCTAGTGTAACATAAATCTACTACACAAAGCATCGAAATACCTCATTTTGTAATAAAAAACAATGATATAACATAAATTCTATTATGCTATATCATTGCAAATTCCAAATGAGATGATTTTCCACACCAATTTCAAGGGGTTAAAAAAAATTTATTAAGTTCCACAATAGGTTCGATAGGGATGCGTTGATTGCCCTGGAAGTGTATAGTAATCCTTATTATCTGGAAAATATGCGTAAGGATCTGAAATAGCATCAAGAAGCTGCTTCATCACACTATAATCGTCTTTATTTTCCGCAGATTCCAGTGCTTCTTCTACTCGATGGTTACGAGGAATCACCGAAGGATTACAACTTCGCATCAATTCCCTAGAAGATTCTATTGTTTCTTGTTGCTTACCTAGTCTCTTCTGCCACTGTTTATACCACTGCTTAAACTCTGTTGTTCCAAACAGATCCATATCTTCCAACTTATCAAGTGTTAATGCCCGAAAGGTATTGGTATAATCTGCGTGATACTTTTGCATCGTACTTAATAGATTCTCGATAAGGGATTCATCCCTTTCATCTTCGTTAAATATCCCTAATTTTGCTCTCATCCCCACGATCCAATTACTATGATATAACTCAGCGAAATCTGTAATTGCACTTTGAGCAATTTCGATAGCTTTATCTCGATTTACATCCAGTATTGGTACTAGTGTTTCAGCAAATCTTGCTAGATTCCACCCGGCAATTTGTGGCTGATTTCCATAGGAATACCGTCCCTGTGTATCAATTGAACTAAATACTGTTGCCGGATCATAGACATCCATAAAGGCACAAGGACCATAATCAATGGTTTCTCCACTAATAGCCATGTTGTCAGTGTTCATCACTCCGTGAATAAATCCAACCAATTGCCATTTTGCAATCAGTATGGCCTGACGCTTGATAACCTCTTGAAGTAAGTAAAGATAGCGGTTTCCCACAGGCTCAACTACATCGAAATGTCTTTGCAATGTGTAGTCTGCCAACGTTTTCAAATCATCAATAGTGCCCCATTTTGAAATATATTCAAAGGTTCCAACACGCAGATGACTTTTTGCCACTCGAGTCAAAATTGCACCAGGTTGCTTTTGTTCGCGAATAATGGATTCTCCCGTTGTCACGACTGCTAAGCTACGTGTGGTTTGGATTCCCAATGCATGCATTGCCTCACTGATGATATATTCACGAAGCATAGGCCCAATTGCCGCTCTTCCATCGCCTCCGCGTGAGTAGGGTGTTCTACCTGAACCTTTGAGTTGAATATCAAAACGCTCACCAAATGGCGTTATTTGTTCTCCAAGAAGTAATGCACGACCGTCACCTAGCATAGTAAAATGCCCAAATTGATGTCCAGCATAAGCTTGCGCAAGTGGCAAAGCGCCTTCGGGACTCTGATTCCCAGCGAAAGCTGCTACTCCATCATTACTTTGCAGCGCCTGTACATTCAACCCAAGTGATGTGGCTAATTGATGATTGAGGATTATCAGCTTCGGAGAGCATACAGGAGTCGGGGATTGACTAGTGAAAAATATCTCTGGCAAATGAGCATAACTGTTATCAAAATTCCATCCTGTTTCTATGATTGCTTTTTTCTCTATCATCGGATCTCCTTTTCGCCATCTTTTCTTCTATCTTTCCTTACATTTTTTATTACCTTGTTCTAACATCGTTTCTTTTTTAGTATCCGTTAAGGTTATTTTAGTATTTGCCTCTGCTAATTTATTATACCAAAGTACTTGTTGTATGAATAGATATTAAATAAGTCGGCATATCACATTACCTTTATGATTTCCGACTTATAATTTATTATTTTATAACTGCTCAGTACTTGAATAATTACACGCCTCACAAAATACTGCCTTCTAAATCGTTACACTATTTTTCACATTATCAATACTTAGCAATTTACATAACAAAATAATATGAATCCAAGAGATATTTTTCTTCATATTTCACAGTCATTTTCCACAAAATATTTTTGATAGAATTTGTAGAAATTTCCCTTTTTTTTAGTAACTCAATACTTTTCAAGCATACTTTCTTTTCTGATTCTGTAGCTATGTTTTTAAAATATCCCCAAACATGCTGTGCTGCATTCACTGAATTTTCAGTGTTTATCTCTTTTAGCAATGCATCTTCAATAATATTATAAAATTCAATTGCTGGATAATCATCTTTTTTTATTAATAGTCTTCGCACCATTAAATAATTTTCTTGTGAACATTCAAGTATTTTATATTTGTACTTGCTCCATTCTTTCTCCAAAACTTTGATTTTCTTTACAGTAGTTGTACAATTGATGCATTTGACAGCTGAAAGGTTTTTATCTTTCACTTCCAACATAATATCAATATTATCATGATCAATTTGATTGTAAAATTCGAGAAATTCATTGATTTTTATTGTTGCTGAATGTGAACCAACTCTCTTATTTAGATCTTGCTGTGAATAGTGAATTTTCTGGATGCCATCATTCTTCTTCCAAGTTTTTTTACACTCATTTATCCAATAAACCTCACTATGAACATTATCATATGGATTCACTGCATTATGAAGGTTGTCAAAAACAACTGGAATCATCATGTTTTTCCCTATCTCTAAGACATCAAAAACATTATAACTTTTGTCATCATTTTCGATCACAAGTCTCTGCTTCACTGATTCATCTAAACATTTATAATTCTCGCAAAATCTTTGAACTGCCTCTATTTTATTTTGATAGATGCCCCCTATATGCAAGATAATCTTATTTTTGGCACTTAATTCTAGACTATCAAGCACACGAGCACTATAGTCTAAATCTAATATTGCTCTACTCACCACATCTTCGTGTGGAGAATTTAGAACCGTATATTGCCCAGGATGCATTGATACTCTCATACCTGCATTTTTTATTTTACTTCCAATTCTTTGAAAGGTGCTTTCAAATTTCTCCCACCATTTGATATTATTCACCGCACTTGAGCCAAATGGTATGATATCAGAGCTAATTCTAAATAACTTGATATTATTTTGAATATTATAATCAATCATAACCTCAAGTGCATTTAAATTATGTTCAATCAGCTCATACAGTTTCTCTTCACTCGCATTTTTAGTTATGCAGCTTTTTTGATTTGATCCTATTAGTCCAACAGCAATACAAGCATATCCTATACTCATTATTTTCTCCTTATCTAAATTTTTTATCGATTTTTTTTATTTATTTGAATCAAATTATTTATAGCCTCACCATTTACGCTAATTATTTATAATCTTGAAAATATTGGATTTATCAAAATATTGTATACTTCTTCTCTTCATTCTAGTCCAAATTGGCTTACATTTCAATGGAGTATCTAATATTGAGATTGACCAATATAATAACCCTTGTTATAATTTACAATATACGTAGAAACTAATACTGCATAAATAACGATTATATATAGAGAAAGGACGGAAATAAAAATGTCAAATGTAATTATTATCGGAAATGGTCCAGCTGGAATCTCCACTGCTTTATATACAACTAGAGCCGGAATTGACACTACAATCATAGGGAAAGATTCTGGTTCTTTAGGAAAAGCTTCAGAAATAGAAAACTACTACGGGTTCGAACAACCGATTTCTGGCAAAGATCTAATTCAAAATGGGATTGTGCAAGCCAAAAGACTTGGTGCAAAAATGCTAACAGAAGAAGTTGTTGGTATCTCTTATACCGACAAGCTAGTTGTACTAACAAAAGAGAATGAATATCTTGCTGATAGTATCGTAATTGCTACTGGTTCTTCACGAACTACTCCATCAATAAAAGGACTCAAAGAATTCGAGGGTCATGGAGTTAGTTACTGTGCCGTATGTGATGCTTTCTTTTATAGAGGAAAAGATGTAGCCGTTTTAGGCAATGGAGAATATGCGATTCACGAAGCACTTGAATTATTACAAACATCAAATTCTGTTACCATTGTTACAAATGGTAAGCAACCAACTGCTATAATTCCAGACAAATTTAAATTAAACACAAATAAAATCGAATCGCTTACAGGAGATGAAGTACTTGAAAAGATCAACTTTATTGACGGAAGTTCCCTAAGTGTTTCTGGCTTATTTATTGCTATAGGAGTGGCTGGAAGTGTTGATCTTGCTAAGAAACTAGGAGCGAAAACCGAAAATAATAAGATCGTAACAGATGAATTTATGGCGACCAACATTCCTGGGCTATATGCCGCTGGTGACTGTACTGGTGGATTGTTGCAAGTATCGAAGGCCGTATATGAAGGTGCACTAGCCGGTACTGAGGTCATTAAATTTCTTAGGAACTAAAACATTCACTTAGATAGACAAAGAGGCATACCCAATATGGATTTGCCTCTTTGTCTACTTTATTTTTGTCTATTTTTCTTTGTTCCTACATAGGAACCCATTCCACCCGAAACATTTATCACATTAAATCCCTGTTTCAAAAGTGCTTTACAAGTTCTTCCACTTCTTCCACCTGATTGACACATAATATAATATGCTTTTTCTTTATTCAAATATTTGCTAGGTTCACTCAACAAATTACCCATTGGGATATTCTTCGCATTCTTTAGACTTCCACCTTTAAATTCATAAGGCTCTCTAATATCAACCAATTCTACTTTTCCTATCAAATTATCCATATCATTTACATTTATAACTTTTTCACTATCACTTTTTAAAAATCCAAACATCTTAATGTTCCTCCTAAAATCTTAAGTAACTTATTTTTTATAGATAGAAATTAAATTCTATAGAAAAACTTGTCTTTTATTGTTTCTAGTTTCCATTATAACAACATAGGTATTATTATCTGTGACTTTATCACCTATGCAAACAAAACTCACACATATTCCCTCTTACATATTATTAGATACTGTCTAAAAACAATATAACTTTAGATTTGATGGATTACTTCCAATATCCTAGTTGGACACCTTTTGCATATATAGCATTACCCTTTGAATAATATCCATATGAATTCAAATGAGACCAATCTGATTTTAATGAATCTGGCACTTCCTGCAATGCAACCATTTCTAGATCTGATTGTGTACCTTTTATTCCACAGTCCGACAATCCATTATTCACCAAGTAAGTTCTCATATTTATATAATGCTCACCAAAAGCATCTTGCAATGCCTGATCCCAATCTCCACGTTCAATTTGACTTCCATCGGTATCGCCAATAATGATAAAATATTTACAATTACTATATTTGATCATCGCCTCATACTGTTTAATCAATACTCCATAATCAGCATCCCATCCATTATTATTACCCATTTCAATAATCAGGATATCATCTTTTCTAGCAAGTGATGTTGGTGTTATTATTGCTGTGTTAGCAGCAATCACCATTTCTGTTCCATCTACTGCTCTTTTAAACGTATATAAGTCATTATCAAACGTTAGCTTTCCAGTTATACCACCAATGGTACAAGCATCGAAAGCTTCTGTTAGTGCAGTAGATGTGCCTCTGCATGCATCTATTACATTACCATCCTCACACGTTATTTGGCTAAATGATACACTTCCACTAGCAGGAATCGTAATATTATTTACATACATTGATAAGCCACCTTGCCTGCATGCAATCGTCCTGCTATCTTCTCCACCAACGCCCATATTATAAACAATTCTTTTTGTTGTTAAATTGAGATTAATCAAATTTGAAAGAGCTGTTGTCTCTGTTGTACCGTTTATATCTTTACTTACTCCATTGACTATTATATTGTCCAAATGTGGATAGCTTGACCCTGATCCTTGACCTGATGTTAAGCTGTCACCCCAACATGTTATATTACGCAGATAATTACCATCATATGGTATCACTTCTTTATATTGACTTAAATAGGTTTTTACAAGAACTGGAACCGTCTCAACTAATAAAACAGGTTTCTCAATTACTTGCAAATTAAAATCGACGCTAGCAACATTCCCACTTTTATCTTGCGCAGTAATTGTTAATGTCTGAGTCCCTACAGAATCAATATCATAATCAGAACAGACTAATGTATCGCTTACATCTGCATCCGCATTATCCATTGCAACTACCCCTCCAAGGGCATTGAACTTGTGGCCTTCCGTAATTCTACAGTCTGTAACTCCACTTATTACAGGAGCCTGCGTATCTTTGACAGTTATTGTTATTTCTGCTGTCTTCTTATTATTATAATCGTCTTTAATCACTACCTGCTCTATTTTCTCTCCAACGCTGTCATATTGTTTTGAGGTAGAACCATCTGCAAATTGTACTGTAGTAACGCTCTCTGCAATAATAGCAACATCTACTGTTGATATATCAAATGTATCATTATATTCTATTTCATAAGATGCCAGATTCAATGCTACTGTTAATATATGTGTTTCTGTTGCTGCTTCAGTTTCTGCTACCTTAGTAGAATTTTCCGTGGCGGTTATCGTTAATGGTGATTTTTTGTATATCCAGAATGCTCCAATTGCAATCAATAATATGCCTGCAACAATACCTATTTTTTTAAATTTATTCATATAGTTTCCCTCTCGAAATATTAGTTGACATTAATAAGTTGATATTATAACTTATCTAGCAATATATTTCTACACTTTTTAAATTAATATTTGAATCACGTACAATACAAAATTTTTCTTACTCTAATTATACAACAAAACGATATGCTTTGAAAGTTAATATAATTGTATAATTATGACTATTTTTTCATCTAGTTATACAATATCGTAAATGCGCTGCCATTCATGATCTATGATTTTACTAATCTTTATAAAATTGAATAAAATAAAATATGACTATTATACTAATAAAGGATTTTCTACATGTATTGTTACTATCAGTTTTACTTACACTAACAGTAAATCCCTAGGAGGTTAAAATATTGAATGAAATAGCATCTGCAGCTTTCAAATCTATAATTTCAGTTGTATCTTTATTTATACTAGCTCGCTTAATGGGTAAGAAGCAAATTTCCCAACTATCCTTTTTTGATTATCTTGTTGGAATGTCAATTGGTTCTATTGCAGCCACTTTTGCTATTGATTCGTCTATAAGTTATTATCGAGGAATTACAAGTTTGATTGTCTATGCAGTATTCCCTATTTTAATGTCTTATATCAGTCTTAAAAGTTACAACGGTCGAAAATTTCTAGATGGAGTGCCCACAATTCTAATACAAAATGGCCAAATAGTAGAACGTAATCTCATTCGCACAAGAATCAATATGAATGATTTATTAGCAGAATGTCGTTTAAGGAATGCTTTTGATATTTCTGAAGTGCAATTTGCAATTTTAGAAACCAGTGGCAAAGTTAGCTTACAGATGAAATCCTCTAATCAGCCGCTTACTCCCAACGACATAGATTTATCTGCCTCTTATAAAGGTCTATGCACAAATTTAATAATCGATGGCAATGTACTTTACAAACATCTACGAGCCCTGGGAAAAGACAATGCATGGTTAATAAATGGATTGAGGGATCAAGATATTGACAATCCTGCAAATGTTCTACTTGCATATCTAGACTCAAATAATACTTTAAGATGCCACCTAAAACATAATGATCCGCGAACACACTCTATTTTATGACTTTCAATCTATTCAAAATTGGTGCTATTTGTTAAATCAAAGATTAATCTGCTTAATTCTTCCTCCTTTAATATATAACGATTCTCGCAGTCAAAATGTTGCATTATAGTTGCGAAATCGCAAATAAATATCCCCTCAAATCAAAGGGGATATTTATTATTTTATGTGTGATTTTATCTTTCTATAATCTCATAAACTTTTTAATTATAAATTTTATCGGTTTATAGTAGAACTTTTCCATCGTTTTTGAAACTTTAGATAATTCATCTCTAATTGCAATATTTTGTGGACAATGTTTTTCGCATTTTCCACATTTTGTACAGCGCGAAGCATTGTGGGTTTTGCTGTTTATACTTGTCTGCATAATATATTTACCAAAAGCTGACATCTTGCCTTCAATCTCCCTATCATTATAACAAGCAAAACAAGTCGGGATATCTACACCACTTGGGCACGGCATACAATAATTACAGCCAGTACACGGGATTTTTATTTTTTCATCTAATATAGCGCGAACTTCACTAAATAATTCAAAATCTTCCTTTGTAAAAGTATTTGCTTC
>Ga0302165_10000810_pt1 | contig 11106 bp, 11 predicted proteins | sample I_Fen_E3_2_FD_193499 | JGI IMG/M metagenome (GOLD analysis project Ga0302165, IMG submission 193499) | Peat permafrost microbial communities from Stordalen Mire near Abisko, Sweden - I_Fen_E3_2 | ecosystem: Environmental > Terrestrial > Soil > Wetlands > Permafrost | place: Sweden: Abisko... | reverse complement strand
CAAACTACGGATTGGAACATATCGGTAGCTTCTGCAACGGTCGCATTGTAGGTGTAGAAAAGAAACAAGGCGAAGTGGTACGCAAAGGCGAAGTGCTGGCGTATATCGAAAAGAACTAATTCTTTTTCGCTTTAAATAAAAAAGAAGAGACATTGCAAAATTGCAGTGTCTCTTTTTTTGCGTTCATTTATTGTTCGCCGATGAACCAAACCAATTGCAGGGACAGGTCGCGACCTGCCTCTACATAGAGCCTGCTGAAAAACTCAGGCTATCTTTTTTATTAGATTACGGTGCTTCCGTCAAGCCGGAATGTTCCAGCTGCACCTTAAACTTATCCGCGAAATCAAAGTTCTACAAAGATTCTGCCACGCTGTGGCTTTGTTAGGGTGCAGCGCATCCTAATATTTGTAGCGAGAATATCAATTCAACACATTAAAGGTGCAGCGCACCGTAATATCATATACAAAGAAATTAAGAGGATAGTTGCAAAAACCTTGCATGTTGAAAAGCTAAATATCATTATATTGAATTTAATGAGTTAGTAGTTTTTCAGCGGACCCTACTAAACTTTTACTTCGCTGGTGTGGTTCTGCTAACCGTGATATGCTATTATTTAATATATAGCAGAGTGGATCGTTTTTATTTCAAGTTTGCATAACAAGTAAAATACTCTATAACAATAAGTATAGGTATTAGAAAAGGAAGTGCTACTGAAAACCAAAACCCCAAATTATATATTCTTTGTCGGAATTTTTCTTCATTCCTTTTATTAAAGTGTTTGTCTGTAAAAGCTCCAAGATTATAAAATAGGTTCGCAATTAGTATTACAATCATGAAAAGAAATCCCTGAAAAACAAAATTGAAAATTGTAATTTCAAATTCATAGTCGTGAGGTGCAATTAAAATGCTTCCTAGTATAACATAAAGTATGTACGATATTATTCCTGAAACAATTAACCCCATATTATATTTCTTACGTCGGCTTTCCCACCAATCTGGGATATCTGGAGTTGAATTATGGTTACGAGTTTCCATTTTATATTAGTTCTTTAAGTTATGCAATGCCTTTTTTTATGCTACCCATGCTGCCGCACTATTCCATCCTGTGACTCTGGGAACTACTCATTATTGCTAAATATTCTTTGTTTTCCGTCCTGCGACAACTCATCAAAACCAGTCGCTATCTCCATAATAAAACTACTTTTTCTTCTCCACGCTCGTTGAATCAAGCTCCCTGCAAAAGGGAATACGGTTCAACCGACGCTTCCTTGCTGGGTCGTTCCGACCACAGGAAGCATAAGTATTAGCAGCATGGCCGTTCAGTTATAAATTTTGTAATGTCATATTTCAGTTAGCATTTACTTAATTTTTAAGCCTATACAAAATGTAAGAACTATTTATTCAGGAGTTTCTTTAACTCTCCGACTAAATTCATGAAAGTGTAGCAACTAGTTTTGGAATTAAACTCGTAAATAGCTGTATTGTCATAAGTATTGACAACACATGTTGACCCTAAAAAATTTACATGAATACATTTTGAATCATCTTTGCATTTAACTTCAACATAATGATGTTCAAGACCATCTTCTTGAGATAAACGATAATTAAATTTCACTTCGTCTAAACTAAAAGAATTGATAGTTAACTCTAAAGATTTGTCAGTTTTGTTTACCCAAATCTTTTTAGTTGTATTAGTGTTTATTTTGTCTTGAGCAGACCAAGCCAAGTTTTTATTTACAAACAACTGTAACTCATTAATTTTTTTTGACACTAAAGATTGGCTAAAAGTTGTCATAAATATTAATGACAGGAGAATGGTTATAAATATTTTTTTCATGATATATATTAATTTAGTTGCGACATATAGTTATAGCATATAATTCTTACAGTTTTTCAATGTCTGCATATAATTCACTAATTGACATAAATTTTCGTTGTTCTTTTTGTCTATCTTTATATACTTTTACAATTTGATATAAATCTGTTCCCCAAGCTTTAAAGTCATAACGAATTCCGCACTCTTTTCGATTTTCAAGAGGACAGAGACAATTCCAAATAAAGTCATTTAATTCAGACCATGTTATATATTTATCAGCATTGTGAATATTAATTCTCTCAAGACTAAATATGATAGGTCTAATTGAAATTATGCCAAATTTTGACTCTAAACTGATTGATTTCAGATATAATAATTGAGAATTCTCTTTAGTTTGTACCAATTGTATTAAATCTGGTAAAATTTTGTCAATACATTCTTGTTCTAATATACCCACCCATTTTAATATTTTATTCCAAATTACAGGCGCACTTTCTCCGTTTCTTAAACAATTATTAAATTGTAATGATTTCCCACTGCTTTTCACCTCTCCAATAATTAAATCTATGTTTTGTGGTACTTCTAGGAATTCTGAAGAGTTATGGTTTGTATCATCCTGATTATGATTAGGAAATCTAATAGCAAGTATGTCCAATTCACCTGAAATTTCATTCTGATTACTATGAATAATAAATCCAGTTGTTAGATAACCATTTAGTCTTAAATAAAGAGTTGTAAGGCATTCTTGAATGTTTGATTTCTCTTTTGTAGTCATTCGTATTATTTTTTTTCGGCTTGCTGCTAACATCTCTGTATGTGCGACACCGTCGCACTTATTTCGATATTAGTTTAGTTCTGTCTTTTTATTCTATCGCTTCTCGTAGACGCAGGTCTTTAACCTATCGTTCTTTTTAGTTCTGTTTTTACGATTCACAAAACCGCGTCGGCGGGAGGATATATTTTATTTTTGTCACTCCAAAGATAAATACATTATTTCAGATTAACAAAAATATATCAGCAATTAATTAATCTGTCAGCGTTTAAATTTAAAGATTGGGAGTTCATAACTCTAACCTTCATTGAAACTAAAAGAAAACCACAACTTTTGTAATTATTATTCCAAATTTGATTCCGCTTTTGAACTTATGATTGTTTTGCTAACACTTTTGTTTTGTTTGCTAACACTTATGATGCTGTGTTTGCGCTTACGATTGTTTTGCTAACACTTTTGTTTTGTTTGCTAACACTTATGATGCTGTGTTTGTCCTTATGATTGTTTTGCTAACACTTTTGTTTTGTTTGCTAGCACTTATGATGCTGTGTTTGCGCTTATGATTCGTTTGCTAACACTTTTGTTTCAATTGCGGATCAATCAGATTGGTTTGCGAAGCATTTTATTTGTAAAGCATTACTGATATAATACAGAATTAAACACTACTTTTGCAGCCTTACATTGAAAAATGTCAAACATTAAGCCGAAAGTGCTTTCAAAAAGAATAAATACACGATGATTAAAGACTTATTTATAAAAAAGACGCTGGCGCAGCTGGATGAGGAGGCAAATAGCAACAGTCATGGATTAAAGCGTCATTTGGGACTGCTCAACTTAACCTTGCTGGGGATAGGAAGTGTGATAGGAGCGGGGATATTTATACTGACGGGCACAGCAGCTCAAATGCATGCCGGTCCGGCTATTATTTTGTCGTTTGTGCTCTCGGCTTTCGGTTGTTTGCTGGCCGGACTGTGTTATGCCGAGTTTGCCTCTATGATTCCGTTGTCGGGCAGTGCATATACCTATAGCTACGCTACCATGGGTGAGCTGATTGCCTGGATTATTGGTTGGGATCTGGTGTTGGAATATCTTTTTAGCACGGCTACCGTGGCTGTGGGTTGGTCCAGTTATATGCTCAGCTTTTTAGCTGATTTTGGCATTTATCTTCCGGCTTCGATGGCACAGTCGCCTTTTGAATATGATCAGACGGGTTGGCACAGCACAGGTGCTTTTATCAATTTTCCGGCGGTGTTTATTGTTGTTATACTTACGGCATTGCTGGTTACAGGCATAAAAGAAACTGTAAAGTTCAATAATATTACGGTTATCGTTAAGATCGTGGTGGTGCTGCTTTTTATTGGTTTTGGCATTTCGCATATTCATCCCGAAAACTGGGTGCCTTTTATCCCTAAAAACACCGGCGTGTGGGGACAATACGGTTGGTCGGGCATACTTACGGGGTCGGGTGTTATTTTCTTTGCCTACATCGGCTTCGATGCCGTTTCTACTACTTCGCAGGAAGCTATTAATCCGAAGCGGGATCTGCCGCTGAGTATTCTTTTCTCCCTGTTGGTTTGTACAATATTATATGTAGGCGTCAGTTTTGTGCTGACGGGTATTGTAAGTTACAAAGAGCTGAATGTGGCTGCACCTATTGCTCTGGCCATTGATAGGAGCGGAGCGGGGCTGAAATGGTTAAGTCCGATTATTAAGATAGGTACCATTGCCGGTTTAAGTTCCGTCATACTGGTAACTCTGTTGGGGCAAACCCGCATATTTTTCTCTATGGCTCACGATGGTTTGTTGTGGAAATGTTTTGCCAAAACACATGCAAAATTCAAAACTCCACATTATTCTACCTTGATCACCGGCTTTTTCACCGCTCTGATGGCCGGCATATTTCCTATCGGTTTGTTGGGCGAACTGGTCTCTATTGGCACTTTACTCGCTTTTATGATTGTATGTATCGGCATTCTTATTATGCGAAAAACCGAACCCGATGCTCCACGTCCCTTTAAAACTCCCTGGGTACCTTTTGTGCCGATGTTGGGCGCTTTTGTATGTCTTATTCAGATGCTGGCTTTACCTACAGATACCTGGTTGCGATTGATTATCTGGATGGCTATCGGGTTTGTGATTTATTTTAGTTACGGTCGGAAACATAGTATTGCGCGAAAAAACAGAAACGAAAACAGTAATTATTAATTATTAATGATAAATGATTAATGACTCACATACTCAATGAACTCAATGCCTTAATGGTTATTGATAATAAATGGTTAATGATTAATGATAAATGGTTAATGATTCACATACTCAATGAACTCAATGAACTCAATGCCTTAATGGTTATTGATAATAAATGATTAATGATAAATGATAAATGGTTAATGATTAGCATACTCAATGAACTCAATGCCTTAATGGTTATTAATGATAAATTATTAGTGATTAATGATAAATGGTTAACGATTTGCATACTAAATGAACTTAATGCCTTAATGGTTATTGATAATAAATGGTTAATGATTAATGATAAATGGTTAATGATTAGCATACTCAATGAACTCAATGCCTTAATGGTTATTAATGATAAATTATTAGTGATTAATGATAAATGGTTAACGATTTGCAGACTCAATAGACTAAATACCTTAATGGTTATTCCATTGTATTTTACTTCCAATAAATTATTTCCCATAGGGGATAAACAGGCATATCTGTTTATGCTATGGATATGTAAGTCCTACGGAATATTTTTCAACTCCATATTTGCACGATTAATTATTAATTGAATTTTTATTTCAATTAGCTTACAGTTAAACGAATAAAAAGTGCTATTTTTGCGAACAAAACAGATCATTTATAAAGCAGAAATGAATTAATTCTATCAAACTGATTTTTTCAGATTCTGCATAACCCCCATTTTATTTATGTTTAAAGACTTATTTATACGAAAGACGCTCGCAGAGCTCGAATTACAAGCTGATGGTGATCACAACTCACTCAAAAGGCATTTAAGCGCATTGAATCTGACTCTTTTGGGTGTTGGCTGCGTTATTGGTGCGGGAATTTTTGTATTAACCGGCACAGCAGCGGCATTGCATGCTGGTCCGGCAGTAGCTTTATCATTTGTCATTTCAGCTTTTGGGTGTTTATTGGCAGGGCTTTGTTATGCTGAATTTGCATCCATGATTCCTGTATCGGGAAGTGCTTATACGTATGGTTATGCCACCATGGGTGAATTTATTGCCTGGATTATTGGTTGGGATTTGATTTTGGAATATCTTTTTGGATCGGCAACGGTAGCTGTTGGATGGGCCGGTTATGTAACCAGCTTTTTAGCCGATTTCGGAATTGTGATGCCTCCTGCTATGTGCCAGAGTCCTTTTCTGTTTGATCATACGGGTTGGCATATATCAGGTTCTTTTATCAATTTCCCGGCTGTTTTCATTGTAGCTCTAATGACAACTCTATTGGTTATTGGTATTAAAGAATCAGCTAAATTCAACAATATTATAGTGTTGGTTAAAGTTGTTGTTATTTTGCTGTTTATTGGTTTTGGTATTTCACATATACATATTGCCAACTGGACACCTTTTGTTCCTGCTAATACAGGTACTTTTGGACAGTTTGGCTGGTCGGGAGTGCTAACCGGCGCAGCAGTTGTTTTCTTTGCTTATGTGGGCTTCGATGCTGTCTCAACCACTTCGCAGGAAGCCATTAACCCGAAACGAGATGTGCCGCGGGGAATTCTCTTTTCATTACTTATTTGTACGGTTCTGTATATTGCAGTTAGTTTAGTGTTGACCGGAATTTTGAATTACAAATATCTGAATGTAGAAGCACCTATTGCATTGGCTATAAATAGTGCCGGTCCAAGCCTAACGTGGTTACGCCCTATAATTAAAATTGGCGCTATTGCCGGTTTAAGTTCAGTTGTGTTGGTACTATTGCTGGGTCAGTCGCGCGTATTTTTTACTATGGCAAGTGATGGATTATTATGGAAGAGCTTTGCAAAAACTCATTCAAAATTTAAAACACCGCATATTACTACTATTGTTACAGGTAGTTTTGCAGCTTTGTTTGCCGGTCTTTTCCCCATTGGTTTATTAGGCGAAATGGTTTCTATTGGAACTTTGCTTGCATTTGTAATTGTGTCTATAGGAGTTATTCTTTTGCGCAAGTCAGAACCGGATGCCGTGAGAGGTTTCAGAACTCCGTGGGTTCCATTCGTACCTATTTTAGGTGCATTTGTTTGTCTGGCTCAAATGGTATCTTTGCCTGGTGATACATGGATTCGTCTTATTGTATGGATGTTGATTGGCTTTGTGATTTATTTCACATACGGTCGAAAACACAGCCATGCACGTAAAAATCGTTATAAAGAATAACTGAAACGAGGGAGTGATATTATAAAGAAACGGCTGAATCAAATGATTCAGCCGTTTTTCTTGTGTTGATTATTTAGGATTAATAGTCCGGATTATCCGACAACTATTCTATATCCTTTTCCATGTATATTTACAATAACGATGCTTGGATCTTTACTTAGCAATTTACGAATTTTGCAGATATAAACATCCATGCTTCTTGAATTGTAATAATTGTCATCTTTCCAAATTGTAGTCAACATATACTTACGATCCAGCATTGAATTTGCATTAGCAGCAAACAAAACAAACAGGTAAGTTTCTTTACGAGTAAGCTTAACCGGTTCGGCACCGCTAAAAGACAATTCGCGATTCGCTACATCAAATGTATACGCTCCAAGTTTGTAAGATGGCACAACCATGAGTGCTCTTAGATTTTCATCCAATTCATTTAATAAAATTCTTTCGTTTTCAATTTTCATTTTCGTAATTTTTTTGAGTTAATATAGTGATAGTGAACATCCTTTTTTTAATAGAAAGCAGTATTAATCTATCTCTTTCTATGTTATTCTTGTCGATTTATATCGATTAATTGTAATTCGCTTCGTGCTTTTAAAATTCGAAGGCAAATATAATTATTTTTATTTAATATTCAACACTTATTGATTAACAAAGTCGCTTATTTTTTTTATCTATAAAGAATAAATTTGAATCAGTTCGTTTGGTGTTGTTTAATTTGCATTGCAAACCTACAAAATCTATGTAATACTTGCAAGTTTTTAGATAATTATTTTTAATCATAACTAAAAATAATCCGTTTATACCCTTTATAAGTGCCTAAAACGGGTCAAATAAAACAAAATTAGTGTGTTTTTTCTCCATTTTTAGCAGAATTGTTTTGCTTTAATCTTTTTCATAGCTTTGCACAAGTTAAACAATAACTGTACACACATAAAATTTAATGAGGCGTAAATAGTAGAAAAAGCACAGAAAATTATTTTATAAATTGGGTTTTCTTCTTTGTTCCGGATATAAAACCGGTTATTTTTGCTTTTTGTATGATTGTTCTGTTGACTAATTATATAATTGAGACATTTACTTCGTATCCGGATCGGTGATTATTTTGGTATTACAATTCGAATAATTTCTGTGCAAATACTTAAACAATATTTTGCTTACACTGTTACCAAGATAAGAGGTGCATATTGGATACCAGTCTTATATTAAATTTCATGACAATATAAAAAAAACAATACATGTTTAAGATTTTCAAAAACATTGATCGCAAAAATTATCGCCCTATTTTAGGTGGTTTGGATATTTTCAAGTTTATTGGTCCCGGTTTGTTAGTTACTGTTGGTTTTATAGATCCGGGTAACTGGGCTTCAAATTTGGCAGCAGGTGCCGAATATGGCTATGCTTTGCTGTGGATGGTTACTTTATCTACTATTATGCTGATTATGCTGCAACACAATGTAGCACACCTTGGAATTGCCACGGGATTGTGCTTGTCCGAAGCTACAGCTATTTATTTGAAGCCATCGTACTCCAAACTTTTATTATCGTCGGCCATGCTGGCATCCATTTCTACTTCTCTGGCCGAAATTCTGGGTGGTGCCATCGCTTTGCACATGTTATTCAGTATTCCTATTCGAGCCGGAGCATTAATGGTCACTATTTTTGTGATGATTATGCTGTACACAAATTCGTACCGGATTATTGAAAAATGGATTATTGCTTTTGTGTCGGTCATCGGGCTCTCGTTTTTGTACGAACTCTCGTTAGTAAATATTGATTGGAATGGTGCTATGACAGGTTGGGTTACTCCGTCATTTCCTAAAGGTTCTATGCTTATAATCATGAGTGTGCTGGGAGCAGTAGTTATGCCTCACAATTTGTTTCTACATTCCGAAATTATCCAAAGTAGGCAATGGAACCTGCAAGACGAAAAAATAATAAAAAAACAGTTGCGTTATGAGTTTCTGGATACATTGGTTTCAATGCTTATTGGCTGGGGGATAAACAGTGCTATGATTTTATTGGCTGCAGCCACATTTTTCCGAACAAAAACACCCGTAGGAGAACTTGAACAGGCTAATCATTTGCTGGCTCCGTTGCTTGGTGCTAATTCGTCTGTTGTTTTTGCTGTGGCACTTCTTTTCTCCGGAATTGCTTCAACCATAACGTCGGGTATGGCTGCCGGAACTATTTTTGCAGGAATGTACAAAGAGCCTTATGATATTAAAGATAATCACTCCAGGGTTGGGGTAGCTATTTCGTTAGTAATTGCTTTTGGTATTATTCTTCTGATCACAAATCCATTTCAGGGATTGATAATCTCTCAAATGATATTAAGTATTCAACTTCCATTTACTATTTTCTTACAAGTATATCTTACTTCTTCAGAAAAAGTGATGGGTAAATATAAGAATACAGTGTTTTCTAAGGTGACTCTTTATCTGCTGGGAGTTATTGTTACGGTTTTGAACATAGCTTTGTTTGTAAGTCTATTCTAACGAGCTAAATTTAAATCATAATAATATTTAACGATCTTCTCTGAAAGTAAAATTCAGATAAACAATCTTGTAACTCGTAACTATTTGCTTGTAACTACTTTTAAAGATAAAATATATGCATACTATAAGTAAAGAATTTCACTTCTCGGCCAGCCATCAACTAAATGGGCTGAAAACCGGACACCCTTGCGGGCGATTGCATGGGCATAATTATACGGTAAGAATATTTTTACGAGGCGAATTAGATAAAGATGGTTTTGTTCAGGATTACAATGATCTAAAGCCAATTTCGGAGTGGATTGACAATACACTTGATCATAAGCATCTAAATGACGTCTTCGATTTTCAGACCTCAGTAGAAAATATGAGTAAATATGTTTATGATTATTTCAAACCACAGTTTCCTCTGTTATATGCAGTGGAAATGAGTGAAACACCTAAAACGCTTTGTCGCTATGAAGAATAATCCTTCGGATATAATGCTCAATATAGTTGAGATATTTCAATCCATTCAGGGCGAAGGTGCCAATGTTGGTCGATCGGCTGTTTTTGTTCGCTTATCCAATTGCAATATGAATTGCTGGTACTGTGATACTGATTGGAACAAGGGTGAAACGATGAGCGTTGCCCAAATACGCGATGAGGTCAGAAAGCATTCAAAGCCGGAAGATTATCCGAACAATTTGCTTATATGGACTGGTGGTGAACCAACACTGCAGCTTACGGATGAAGTATTAGAACATTTTTCCGATTACTATAACTGTATTGAAACAAACGGAACGAACCCTGTTCCATCCCGCATTCAATATATATCATGCAGCCCTAAAGTCGGGCCTGAGGTATTACGAAAGAACTTTACGCGTGTTAATGAGTTCCGGTATCCGATAAGTGCAGGCAATAAGTTGCCGGATATTTCGGAATTGCCCAAAGCCGAATATTATCTTGTGAGTCCGGTGTTTTTGGGGGAGGAAAAAACCCGATTTCAGCGAGTAGAAGAAAATATCGAATATGCCATAAAGTTTGTAAGTGAGAATCCCAGATGGCGATTGTCATTACAACTTCATAAATTATTGAATATTCCCTGATATATTCGTTATTTTTTCCAGCGTTTTAATTCGGAGTAAAGGCGTTGAACAGGCAATCCCATGACATTAAAATATGATCCTTCAATGTGTTCTACGCCTATATATCCTATCCATTCCTGAACGCCATAAGCTCCGGCTTTATCGTAAGGTTCGAAATTGTTTAAATAATATTCAATCTCGACCGGCAAAAGTCTGGCAAAACGAACTTCGGAAATTACATGAAAAGTTTTTCTCCGGTTCAACGAACTGATACAAACTCCCGTAATAACCTGATGAGTTTTACCCGATAACGATTTAAGCATTCTTGTTGCATCAGCTTTATCTTTCGGTTTTCCAAAAACTCTCCCTTCGTGCCATACTATTGTATCAGCAGTAATTAGTAATGTGTTATCATCCATCAATTCCTTGTATGCATCCGCTTTTTTCTCCGCCAGATACATGGGAATGTCAACTCCAACAAGTTGCGATGGATAGGTCTCTTCAACATCAATAATCTTTATCTCGAAAGGTATATTTAACCCCCGTAGAAGCGCTTCGCGGCGAG
>Ga0302165_10000802_pt1 | contig 11194 bp, 7 predicted proteins | sample I_Fen_E3_2_FD_193499 | JGI IMG/M metagenome (GOLD analysis project Ga0302165, IMG submission 193499) | Peat permafrost microbial communities from Stordalen Mire near Abisko, Sweden - I_Fen_E3_2 | ecosystem: Environmental > Terrestrial > Soil > Wetlands > Permafrost | place: Sweden: Abisko... | reverse complement strand
CTTTTCGCACTACACCCGTAGTAGGTGCTATCACCAGCAAACTATCGGTCAATGAATTTCCTTCCTTTAACCCGGTTATCGAAAACGTATTTACTGCCGAGGCGGCTATGGTGGTGGGTATTACAAGCGCCCCACCCAACTGCACATTACCGGCAGTTACCGTAAGCCCATTGTTGCCTGTGCCTACCACGTTTACTCCCGGGCTGCTCGCCACACCATTTACCGCGCTTGTAAGAACTCCATTGGCTAAGGCAAGCGTGTTAGTATTGATAATAGCTACTTGGGCACCCACTTTTCCATTCACTGTCGTAGATAGTTTATTACCTGAGCTGGCATTAGAAACTGTGGTACTTGCAGCTATCAATGTCGACAACTCGGCAGAATTAACTACGCGCACCCATTGAGTCAAATCTGTATTCCAATAATAAATTCCTTTAGGGAGCAGACCTAGTTCATTATACACTACCATCCCGCTTGCAGGTACGGCACCCGCCAATGCCCATACATTCGCATCATCAAGTTTTACGCGGGGCAAGCGCAAGCCTTTGTCCGAGCTTTCCAATTCCAAAACGGCACTTGGGTCGAGCAATTCGGGTGTAGTACCTATCTTGGCTTGTGCCCTGATCTCGGGTATAGACAAAACAGAAATAATAAATAAAATCAACAGATATCTTCGTTTCATACGTTCATTTCATAAACAAGCAATTACTACAACTCTAAATTAATTACTACGTGACTGTAGCATGGTCGATAGTAAAAAAAAACAAAACACCTTACTCCTAATTAAAATAAAATTCAATAAAAATCAAGCGTTTTACAAGCGTTTATTTTTCTTCATATAAGAAAAACAAACATCCCTAAAAACACAATAAAAACATTTTATCATCTCAGAACAAAACGATTATAGTTTCAGTATAAACAAAACTCGTACTTTCTATCAAAGCAAAAATAGAGTTTCGCAACAAGTACGCAAACGAAATCGTAGCAGACTTACAAGTCTTGTGTAGCAATTCATCGATACAAAAATAACAGTTTTACAATAAATACAAATGAATAGCAAGGGTACATCAAGGGTACATCATCTATATTTTATCTATAAACACAGTATTTCTTAACGACAACATTAAAAAAACCGAAACATCAACCACGTCAAAAATAATCAATTAGCGAAAACGTATAGCAACTTATCAATATTCCGGCACTTACAAAACCTAGCCAGTGTTGAGTTGCTCCAGCAACTCAACACTGGCTGGGTAAAAAACTTTAATTTTATAATCAGATCAACCTATTTAATATTAGTTCGATTTAAGGTTTATGTTATTACAATTCCAATATTGAGATTTACAACAAGATAATAAGATTTGGGGTGCAGTTAAGTACTCAATAATATTTAATGAGAAGAACAACTTCACTTGCACACATATGCAGCTAAACTTTCGTACGTCTCCGGCAAAATTTACATACGTACAGAAAGCACAAGTTTGAATCGGCACGTGAATAGCAAAGTTCTATTAATGAATAAAACTCTATTGGTTTAAAAAACAAACTTGTATAGGATAGTGCACTTTCAGTACTTAATTGGTTTTGCTATTTCACACCCAGGGTATTAATGAGAGCATTTACACCTTAGCTTGACGGCTATGGCGGTGCACTCACGTTATTTACTACAGCAATAATATCTCAAATGAATAAGCATTATATTTTTAACTCATTATATAACTCCCCCAAAAAAAATAGAACCTGTACACCAAAGACAGGTTCTATTCTTTTAATACGATATTTTAATCGGTCAATAATTCTAAGTGCTAACAATATTACAAAATCACCACTCCCCTGATCATTACAATATCAATGCTGAAACTAAGCACTTCAAACCTAATAAGTACATCCCATCATTGAAATTTAATACAATTGGATTTCAAAAAAAAAGTGGAACTGAGATTATATCACACAGCATTTTACGGCAAATTTATCTCAACTTTAACCCCATTGTTAGATTTAACATCGTAGGATTCTTAGTAACATCTGATACCTGATCAGCAATAGATTTTTTATTCAAAGTATATCTTAGGTCAGTAGTGATAAATCCAAACAAATCTACACCTACCCCCAACTGCCATGTCAGCGTATTAGCTCCGGCTAGATGGTTCTTATTATCGAGCAACATACTATAAGAAGGACCACCCATAGCGTGAAGACTAAAAAGTCCCAAATCCAGGAATTTTAGACCAAGCATTAGTGGTATTTTAATATAGTTCTGTTTAGTGGTTTCATCAACTTTATAACTTGCATAATAAACCTCGGGTTGAATAAAAAGTGTACGTCCATATTGCATTAAAATACCTGCCTGGTAGTTTCCTTTCAACTGTTGGGAAATTTCATTCAGCGAAGTAGTAGTTGAGCTTACGTCCAATCCAAATTTTGGACCAATCCAAAATTTGTGTTTCTTTACATGGGTTGTAGAAGTTGAGTCTTGTTGAGCAACTAAAGTACTTGCCATGCAAAAAAACATTATACAAAAAAATAGTTTCGTTTTCATACTGTAAATTGAATTAATAGTGAATTATTTATAACAGAATGTGAGTTCAATATAAGTTTCATTTGAATTTCATTGTTTTACAATTCCAAAGGCTTCGGTGTGAGCATTCAACTGAGCTCACGCCGAAGTCTCAGTCGAATGAACTTAAATTTGGATTTAAATACTCATCAATAAAACCGATGGGTAAACAAAAACTTAAATACCAGCCTCTAACAACGGTCGGCGAAGCTAATGGAATTTAATATATAAATAGGAGTTGAATCGCGAATAGTATCATTAAAATACACGACTAAATTTCCCTCAAATTTTTATAAATTGCTTTTCGATTCATATCACCCTGATTTACATCATCGCGGTGATAAGGTTTTACCCAAATATACCAAATTGCATTCATCAAATCTGTATTCAATTTATACCAAGGAGTTGTAGTGTGAACGGCACCAAAAATATGCCCTAGTTCGTGTGCTAGCGTGGTACGAAAGATAGCGGTAGTTGCAGAGAGCAAGTATGGTGATCCATTATATTCTCTATTTATATTATACGTTCCCCACGATACCCCAGTAGCATCATCTGTCCCATATCCATGATAACCCCAATCTCCATTACGCACAAAACAATAAATATCTTTTCCGGCAGTTGGATATACTTCTTTGTTTTTCTGCACATAATTCTGAAATGCCTGAAGATCTACTGATGCTTTTTCGGTGCTTTTAAAATCACAAATCTTTGAAATAAATTTAAATTTCGGCATATTAGATTTATCATTTTTAAATACATCTGCTATAGAGTTCTGCACATCTTCCTCAGCCCAAACCAATTCGTGAGCTAAAGGTGGAAGTTCTGATAATTTACTATTCATAAGTAAATAAATTGTCACAACTTTGTTTCTTGGAAATACGTACGAATTATCTGTGTTGGAGTTTACTGAACTTGATGCTGCTAACATTGCTCTACTTTCCACAGTTGGAGAGATACTGATATAGTCATTTTGTGTATAAGAATTACTACTTTGCTTTCGAGTAGTCACCATGGCTTTATGAACCTGAGTAATGTTTATTTTCGCCGACAGTTGACTTACAGATCTTTTTACTGCTGAGTATGAACTTCCTGTTCTCACCTTAGCTTGAGCATACACTGAATCTACCATCTTTTGGTTATTTCCATTGACATAGGAGACATAACCTAATTGATCTCCATCTTTTCCTATTCGAAAAGAAACAAATTGATCACATAATGAAACAGAAACGGAATCATTTGCATCAGCTACATACAATACAATTGAATTACCCGGCACCGACAATCCCGCATCCAACACTGTTGAAAATGCAGAAATAGGAATTTCACTCTCACCATCCTTCAATAGCATAGACCTTCCTGATTCTAACAAGGCTTTGGCTTCATTAAATGAGAAATTATTAAGATCCAACACCTGCATTGATTCTTTAAGTGAAGTTGATTCATTCGTACAGGACATAAATCCAACCAAAAGCACAAATACTACATTTTTGAATTGAAAATTTAGTTTTTTCATAAAAATATCTATTTTAAATTAAATAACGTTCAATGTATAAAGTATCTTCAAAATCTTCCATTAACTACCCCCGGCACTGTGAAAAACACAAAAGATCGTTAGCCAAAACATTATCAATGAACTAAAGAAGCATTCTGAATCAACTTCACAAGCACATCATCACCTTGGATCCATATCACTTCGACTCACTGGGGAGCTCTAAATTCTTCAAAGCATTGAAATATTCAACATTACCCATCATCGATGCAGTAATAATTTCATCCTTCCATAGCCTAAAATTAAGAGAGCAATTATCTGAACTATCACTTAAAAGCTTTATCAACTCACTTGTTTGATAGATAAGTAAATTTGACATTCTCTTTTTGTAGTGTAAAATTAGTTTGTAGTCACGTTCATCAAATTCATATTTAGAGGGGGAATACTCAATAACAGCTCCGGAAGCTACCTCTGTTTTAAGCTCAACCGGTAGTTCAAACCAAACTGTAAGACCTTTATTCAACTGAGATTCTGCTCCAATAACTCCTCCATGTGTTTCTACTATCAATTTGCAAAACGTAAGCCCAAGACCTGTTGAATAATGCACATCAGAGCCCTTAGAATTGACTTGATAATATTTATCAAATATGCAATCAATATTCTCTTGCGCCACTCCTTCACCCTCATCTATCACTTCTACTCTCAACCGACCATTTTTAGACTTTACCTGAATTGTTACAATACTATTCGGTTTCGAGTATTTGATTGCATTTGTAAGCAGATTAATTATCACTCGTTCCATCAAATCCACATCTATTTCTAATATTGAATGTCCGGTAATTTGCTTATGTAGAGTTATTCTTTTCTTAACTAACAAATACCCAACATGCTCTATTGCCTTTACAATTACATGATCAATCGTAGATGTTGATAATCTTAACTTTATTTTAGAATCTTCAATTTTAAATACATCCAATACATTTTGAACAATCAAAAGTATATGTTTCGTAGGTTCAACTATTTCTTCTCTCTCTATTACATCCATCTTGCTTGCGGCCAAAATTCTACTAACTGGATTCTTAATATCGTGTATAATCATATTAAAAACCCTTTCTTTAAAATCTGACAGAATTAATAATTCTTTATTTTGAGTGGTTATAGTTTGTCCCGATCTATGTATCTTTATAATAAAAACATGAATACTATAATGTACAAAATATAGAATTAATGTAATGGCTATAAAAAAAACGCTATCCAATAACATTAAAGATAAAAGAAATGAGTCACCAGAATAAACAGTAAATCCACATATCCACAAAACCGAAAAACAGCCTACAAAAAGTATATGACGATGATTTGCAATTAGACCACTCAGCGATATAAATAAAACAAGAATAAAATGTGAATGAAGAAAAATTTCATTAATTAATATATTCTTATGGCTAAAAAAATACAGATCTTTGATTATCAGATTCATACCTGGCAAATAGACAAATAAAAAACTAGCTCTATTAGCAGTTAGTTGTTTATCATGATTTCGTACATATTCTACTACCAAAACAACGAGTGAAATACATGCAGCAATCATTATATAGTAATAATGTGCATTGTAATAACCTTTTGCAATTATTATATATGCAAGCGCAGTAAACAAATAAAGAATGCTAATAATTCTGGATTTCATCAAGGCATACTTATCCTTAATTTTATCAATCGAAAGCTTTTCATAACTAAGAAATTCTCGTAGATACTTAAGCAATTTAAACTCTTCAATTAGGAAATTTCTTATCATATATATAATAATCCATAGTGCATTTAGCACTCGTTCAATTTCAATGTGTTTAAATCAAACAATTAGTCCAAATTCATATTTAAGGTAACAATTATCGAAAAAAAAACTTACCTTATATAGGACACAACCTAATTTATCGACAAACATAAATAACTGCATCGCTCTGATTTACTTTAAACATATTCCTTATTTTGACAATAAATACTATTATTTTGAAGTCCCTGAAATGAGACGATGTCATATTTTGAAATAACCTCTAGTAGTGCATTAGAAAAGAGTTATACACAATAGCAGCAATTGTCATAATGCTTCAATAAATGACTATTTTACAATACATATAACATCAATATATCCTTCACACACATCCAATATTAAGATGCGAACAACAAATTTTATGAAACTCAAAATTCCAAAAAAAATCAATTCAGCATACGAGTATAAGACTCAATTTTGAATATCTAAAAATAAATGAATAAAATGAAATATTATTTTAATTCAAGGGTACAGTAAGGGTACATAATATAAAAAAGTTGAGTAGAGAAAAATTTAAAAAATATGTTTCAACGATGAACCAGGCTATTTGTTGTTAAGACTCACTTTTGGTTTGGTGCTTCATGGGCTAAATGTACCCCTTGCCAAATCAGGCTTCTGCTTCAGATACAATTGACAACACTATGCAATCACACACAAATTATTAACAATCTGCAACATATAAAACTTAGAGCTTCTAAAATTGAATGTCTGAAATTAGATGGAAGAAAAGGATAGATTTTAAATAGTACAACCAAATGCTGCAGACATTGATATTGTTAGTAATATGCATTATGTTGTAGTACCACCGGATGAAAATGACATTACAAGTAAAGACGTTAGGAAGCTTTGCTGTCGATTTACATGAAATAGCAAAATGAATGAGAGAGTGGTATATTGATATTATTGCGGGTAAATCGATTGCAATCTATGTGGTTCAACTATACTTAATACTTGAATAGTATGGTTTTGAGTTATATTTAGCTAATGCACGACACCTAAAATCTAACGACTTAAATTGTCAGTGGATGCTTCAATTACACACTTATCCAGAAGTGATGTATATAAAACAATTATAAAACTTCATAAAATAGTATATATTAGGATTATATATATTAAAAAGAAATACAAAAGCTATCCTTAGGGAAGAAAGGGATGCAATTGAATTACCTGAACTGGCGACTAAGCGAATTATGAAGATCTGATTAAATTTTTAGAGGGGAATTGCCTATGTGACATTTATTTGAACTCAAGCAAGCATATGAACTTTATCTGATAGTCAAAGATAAAATTCTTGAATGTGATCAATAAAGGGAAAGTTCTTCAAAAGTTACAAGCAGATAATGGTTCAGATTTAAGAGACAAGGCAGAAGTGAGAAATATATAAAGTGAAAATCTGTTTATATTTAATGTCACTGATTATTTAAACGGAATAATAGGAGTTGATCTAACAAAGATATTTAGTATAAGTGAACTCGTTGCAACTGAAATAATATATGAAACATGCATAGATATGTCAGAATGGTCAAAAAAAACTTTACATATTGATTTAATTTCGAATAATAGAATATTGGGTGGAAAATTGTTGAATTCAAAGAAAGTCAATAAAAAGAATAATGTTGGTCATGCGGTCTTAATGACTGCCTTTACATAACAGAGAAGCGACCATTGGTTGGGTGAGTTTTATAAACGAGTTAAGGCGAGAAATGAACTAGCTGTCGCTACAAAAGCAACAGCTTGAAAACTTGAATTTTCAGCGATATTGATTGAGTGAAATCTATTCTTAATCAGGTTGTAAAATATGGATTGAATATAAGCTCTGCTTGATATGTTTCTTAAAAGATAAAAAGAAAGTCAGGGTTTGGGAGGAAAATCCAACGAAATAACATAACTTTTTCTAAATGCACTACGGATCATCTTACCAAAAAACAAATTCAAATCAGACAATTAAACTTGTACGTGATTCTCAGATGGAACTAGACTGTCATCAAACAAAAAATCTCAGAGTCAAACTGTATAATGGTATATGTTCTAAATTCGATGTTTCTAATAAGCACTAATCAGACAAGATATTTATTCTTCGATTTTAACTCTAATTCAACACTACTATATGTATGCTCTTTAGTCAGTTTTTCGAACAATTCTTCACGTGATTTCAATTGTAGTTTCACGACTATCCTATTTATACTTGTATAGGTATTGGCGATAAGTTTACATCTTATTCTAGAAATTTCTTTTATTGAGAAACCTAAAACGATCAGACTACAAATAATTGCTTCTGAACTTAAAAGAATTGGATATCGTTTAACCATTTGCTGAACTACACTCTGATCAATGAAACGCTCATGAGGCGCTTTTCTAAATGCATTGTCTGCAAAGATTTTCATTCGACTCACCGAATTAACTTCATTCACATTAATTATATTCTCATCATGCAAATCGATTCTGTGACGCTTTTGATTTGGAAGTCTATTAGAATAAATGGGCAGTTCAAAAAACTGGAATATAAATACTTTTCGTATTCCTGAAAGCATACACGCACTAAAGTTTACTGCTATTGATTTACCTTCAGGTGTCTTTACCTCAACACTAACATTTCGAATGATCCTGCCTAAAGCCAATTCCTGCACTATTTTTTTTAGGAAAGAATGGTTATTTAAAAATCCCCACCTCTTAATTCTATAATCATCTACTGTATTCACATGTAAAAAATCAAGAGCAGAATGATTCGAATCCACAATATTACAATTTCTATCAAAAATAACAGTATTAGTTGGCAAAGATTTCATCATCACCATCATCTCGTTAAAATTTGCTGTAATTGAAAGATATTTATACATAACAACAGTTTAAGTTTTTTTCAATTATGAACTACACAAGCTATTAAAAATGCTCTATCACTCCTTGCGGATATCAAGTTCTCGAGCACAATCATCAAAAAAGTCTACTGGTAATGCTTTAGGATTAACCACATCACCTTGTTTGAAATTATCAGGATTCACTTCCTCTAATGGTGACTTTTGTTCTACATCATAATCAAGAATTTTCACTTCTGTACGGCGATTCGCCAGATGTTCGGCATCAGTACATTGCACTCCATCTACACATCTATTAATCAATCTACTTTCTCCGAACCCCTTTGCAATGAGCCTTCTAGATTCTATACCACGCTCCACAATATAATTAACAACAGACTCCGAACGTCTTTGTGACAACCTTTGATTATATTCGGTAGTTCCACGGCTGTCAGTATGAGAACTGATTTCTACAGTTATAGGATAGCTCCTCAAAATACTAATTAAACTATCTAAAATCGGTTTGGCCTCATCTGACAAATCTGATTTATCAAATTGATAGTAAATATTTCCTAATTTCCAAACATAATTAATCTTTAATTTACTAAGAGCAAAATACTGAGTCGTTTTTGAAACGGTTGATTTAGTAGATTCGGAAATAAGCTTTGAAGTCACTGGAAGACAAAAACTTGCAAAGCCCTTACGTATAGCCCTAACGATAACACCTTTGTTTACATCCGGTACCTCGAAATGATATTTACCATCGCTGCCTGTTTTAGATATATAGACTTTTCCATCTTGCTTATTAAGCAAAAACAACGTTACATTTTCTATTGGCTTCATTGTTTCAAGGTCAACCACTTTATCATCTACAGAATACATTTTGACCGGCTCTTTATAATAGAAACTATACAAATCGTTATTATTATTCAGCCGATCAGATGAGAAATATCCATTTATACCAGTACTATCCTGCGTCCAGCTAAAATCATCTGCTGCGCTATTTATTGGATAACTTAAATGAGCCGGATCCAATTTTCCATCTAAGGCATCTTGCAGTTTTATCTTATATATATCAAGTCCTCCTAAACCAGGTAAAGCATCGCTACTGTAATATAAATAGCCATCGGGAGTTAGTGTTGGAAAAACATCATTGCCAGCAGTATTTACATTGTCTGAAAATATCTTAGGTTCACCCCAAGTTTGGTTAATATTTTCTCGCTGAGCATAGTATAAATCATACCCGCCTTTACCTTGAGGCTCATTACTACTAAATACAAGAAAAGTCCCATCACGATTGATAGCTGGGTGCATAACTGAGAAAACATCGTGTTCGCCAAAGGGTAGCTTTTCTATTTTGAGATGACCTCTTTTAGAACAAATACCTTCCATCAAACGTAATCGATTTACTCCATTCTTGTCCGATTTCGAATAATTAGCTGAAAAATAAAAACGATTATTCTTATCTACTGAAACTGCACCTACATTATATCGGATTATATCAAATCCGTTCACTAGGGTAGCGCTTGTACAAGTATCACCTTTTGTATAAAGTTTATTTAAAAATACATTTACATCTTTATTGTTATCTAACGTTGAAGTATGTTGATCTACTTCAATTTCATTCTGCAATCCTGGCTGATAGGAATCCAAAAGCTTTATCGGATTAACCTGCACTTTGCTTAATGGTATTTTCCAGAATCTGGCATAATTCTTCTCTATCCCTTCAAAAACATTTGATCTATTTCGATCGGGTCTGTCACTACTAAAATACAACTCACTATCAGCAATACATGGTGTAAATTCATTATAGGCAGTGTTTACATTTAAAAGTCCTAAATGCCAATTTAAAGAATCCTTTCGCATTGACATCATTCTATTTTTGTCAATGTAGCCACTTGCTTTTGATTCATAGCCAGCAAGTCCGCTAAGCCATTTAGAAGCTTGTTTGTAGTCACGTGATCGAGCAAACAAATCGGCAATACGTAGCCTAATTTGTGCAGATACACCTTCATTACCCGAAGAGTATAGAATATTATAAACTCTTGATGCAGCATTATAATTCCGTATTTTCCAATAGCAATCAGCTAGTTTTATAAGCACTTCTTTCGGCATCTCAGCAATAGCATAAAAATATTTTTCGTATAAATTAGCCGCAATTGAATACTTAAAATCCCTATATGCTGAATCCGCACTTTTCAATATTGCCTTTTGTTCCTTCTGAGTTAACCGTTTTGGGTTAACTCCTCTCGTATTATTTGATTGAATTGGAGATAACCAAACAATATTCACGAAAAAGATTATCAATATTTTTATCGTTAATTTATTCATTTCTTTTATTGTAATAATTGTTCAAAACTAATTGTCAATAATATCTAGGAGATATTACATTCTGATTTTTAGGACCGTTTATTTCGAGTTTTATCATTAACTCATGCGACCCAGAACTAAAAGATTTCAAATTTGATATCATGTAATCATAAGCATATCCAAGTGTAATCTTAGGTGTTACCCGCAAATTGAACATACTG
>Ga0302165_10000801_pt1 | contig 11195 bp, 12 predicted proteins | sample I_Fen_E3_2_FD_193499 | JGI IMG/M metagenome (GOLD analysis project Ga0302165, IMG submission 193499) | Peat permafrost microbial communities from Stordalen Mire near Abisko, Sweden - I_Fen_E3_2 | ecosystem: Environmental > Terrestrial > Soil > Wetlands > Permafrost | place: Sweden: Abisko... | reverse complement strand
TGCGAATACCTAAAATCATTGCTTTGCCTATGCCTTATCATTTCCTTGTATGAAAGTTACTAATGTATTTATTTTGTGCGAAAAACAAGATATAAAGTTCTGAACTCCTCACTTCGTTCGTCAGACTGCAGAACTTTATATCTTAAGGCACAAAATAAATGCATAAGTAACTTTTTCATACCGTCAAATGATTCGGTATAGGAAAAGTAATGATTTTAGGTTGGTATGCCAGGTGAGGGGGCGTTTTAAAAGTAAGTAGAACGGGCGATTTATATAATATTAGTAAGTATAAGCCAGAGTAAAAGGGGAGGGTACGTTATGACGATAAGGCATTTGAAAATATTTTTGTTAGTGTGCGATACGCTGAATATGACGGCTACAGGGAAGCAACTCGATATGTCACAATCAGCGGTTAGTCAGGCGATTAAAGAAGTCGAAGAATACTTCAAGGTCATTCTTTTTGAACGCTTTTCAAAGCAACTATTTATTACTGATTCAGGTAAGGAATTACGCGATTATGCGTTGCATATTGTATCTCTTTTAGATGAAGTTGAGGTTAAACTCAAAAATCCTGAGATATCAGGCAATATTAGAATTGGTGCTAATATAACGATTGGAACAACATTGATACATCAATATATTAAAAAATACAATCAGATGCATCCACTTGTAAATATTATGGTCTCAGTAAATAATTCAAGAAGAATCGAAGAAATGCTTAATAATAATGACCTGGATTTTGCATTAATGGAAGAAACTGTAAGAAACACTTATTTGGATTCGGAAGTCTTTTGCGATGACAAAATGGTAGTCATTTCCTATGCAGAGAATAAATTATGCAAAAAAGAGATCGTTACTTTTGAAGACCTTTCAAAGGAAAAAATCTTACTTCGAGAAAAAGGTGCAGGTGTGCGCGATACATTTGAACATATTGCATATTTACGTGGTATCAAGTTAGAACCTGTGTGGGAAAGCAGCAGCACAACAGCTTTGGTAAATGCGGTCAAAGAACATATAGGGATTGCAGTTGTTCCATACCAACTAGTAAAGCAAGAATTAGAGAAGGGTACAATTGTAGAAATTAAACTTTCAGATGTGAACTTAAGTAGAAAATTGACGATTGTCACGAATCGGCACAAATATATTACGGAACCGGTCAGGGAATTTATTGAATTGGTTAGAGGGTTTCACGGGTGAAGTGGTAAGAACAGATTCAAATAAATACTACTATTGTATTAGAAATTGGATGCCCCAACTTAGGTTGGGGTATTTTTGAAATTTGAGTTTTATAAATAGCCCTAATTTATAAAGCTTAATTGTAATGTCCTCAATAGTAATTTTAATCCTCGACTGGAATTGGAATGCAAGAAAATACATGTCGTATATAGTTGACAAAAAGTAATGCGTATTATAATATACTATTGAGGTGATTGAATGGCAAGAAATATTAAGATTAAAGTTGCGCGTGCAGAATTAGATTGGACACAAAAAGATTTGGCTGAGGCTGTTGGCATTTCTCGTCAAACAATGAATGCCATAGAACAGGGAGATTATAATCCTACCATAAAATTATGCAGGACAATTTGTAAAGTATTAGGTAAAACATTGGATGAATTATTTAGGGAGGAGAACGAAAATGAAAGCTAGAAAAATAAATGAATTAGATGAACGTCAAATAAAATTACGAAATAAATATGGAAAGCATGGCTTTCATATATTTATGGTTGAAATTTTATTCTTAGTAGTAGTTACACATTTTATAATAAATGCAGGAAGGTTACATGATGGGATAATGGAAAGAAATATTATTCCATTTCTGTTATTAATGATTGTGATACCTTATGGATATGTTACTGTTAGGACTCTTATCAAAGAATGTTATCTTCCATCAGATAAGCAGATGTATCCAGCGATGGCTATCTTTTATGCTATATTTGCAGCAATAAATCCTGAATGGAGAGTGTTCAGTATATGCTTTGCTATTTTAATGTGCATAGCAACGGGAATTTGTTATTTCAACTTAAAAAAAGAAATGAAATGAAATGAAATAGAAAAATGAGGGATTATTCTCTTCAATGTGAAAGGCATGAAGTTAACTGTAATTTAGAAGAAATTTATAACATTATTTGGGGATAAAGTTATTAGAAAGTAATTAATTATATTAATAAAAGACATAGTAATTAATTATATTAATAAAAGACATTGACATATATAGACTGACTATATATAATATTATATAGTCAGTCTATATAATATTAAAAGGAGGTTTCGATATGGCAATTGATAGAACTTTGATTCAAGGAAGTATGGCAATGCTTATTTTACGGCTGCTTGATGAAAAAGACATGTATGGATATGAGATGATTGATGTACTAAGGGGTAAATCGAATCATGTATTTGAATTAAAAGCTGGAACTTTATATCCACTGCTTCATTCGTTGGAGTCAAAGGGGCTCTTGGCTTCATACGAAGATGATACGAGTGGTAAGGCCAGAAAGTATTATCATATTACAAAAGAGGGTAAGAAAAATCTTGAATATAAGAAAAAAGAATGGGATGAGTATACCAATACAATTGCAAATGTAATGGCATTAGCATATATCGATTAATATTATAAGGAGGGTAAGTAATTGAATCTTAATGAATATATGAATACATTAATGGAACAGATAAATAATAAAAGGGCAAAGAAACTAGTCGAAAAAGAAATAAGGAATCATATTGAAGAACAGACCGAGACATATGAATTCCAGGGCATGAATTATATGGATGCTGAATACGAAGCTGTAAAACAGATGGGTAATCCTGTAGAGACCGGGATTAATCTTAATAGAATTCATAGACCGCAAATACCATATTCACTACTTGCAATTGCATTTGTACTAACAATTATCGGTGTTTTAATGCAGGCAGTTATATTCCCACAGATTAACGTCCAGTATTCTTCTGATATTTATAGTACCTATTTGAGTAAAACAATTATATATAATATTATTGGATTTATAGTAATAATCGTTATACTCAATTTAGACTATTCATTTATTGCAGCTCATTCTATGGTGTTATATGTACTATATTTAATTGCGAGCATAGTGATATCAATTTTTCTAAGGGATTATTCTCAAAATTATATGACTGCATACTATACTGCAATTTTATTTCCGGTGGTATTAGCTGGGCTTGTATACAGATTCAGGAATCAGAAAACAATCGGATTAATCAAATGTATTTTACTAAGTTTATTTGCATTAGGTTGGCTTGCTTTCGTATTTTTGCCAAACATGGGCGGATTTATGGAAACAATAATTGTAATAGCGTGCATCCTTACATTTGCAATTATTAAAAACTTTTTCTTGGGAAGTAAAAAGCTTCAACTTGCAATATTGTGGTCAACTATAACGATACCAGGGATAATCATGGCTCTTTCGATATTTATACCAACTTTATTTAACAGAACGATACACAATTATAGATTAACAAGATTCCTTTCAAGTTTATCCCCAGAAAAATATATGAATGGTATGGGCTATCGAATCGTTAAAACTAGAAATAGTACAAAACTGTTTTCTGTTTTCGGGAATAGTAGCTTACCAGATAAAGCAAATACTGATCTATATTCAACATATCTTCTCAACTCAATATTTTCTTATTTTGGCATAGCTGTTGGAATAACGGTAATAGTTGCTTTTGTGTTTTTTATATATAAAGCAATTGCAATTTCAGCTATGCAAAGTAACAGAATCGGTTTTTTGATAGGAATCACATGCAGTATAAGTGTATTGCTGAGGGTGATTGTGTATATCGGAATTAACTTTGGATACAGCTTGTGGACTACTACGTCAATCCCATTTCTTCCATTTGGATTTGCAAATACGATTATAAATGCAGTATTTATTGGCCTGATTTTAAGTGTATACAGAAATACAAATATACTTGGAGAACGAAATACTATTTATAAACATAGTCTGAAGGTTGTAAAATAAATGGGGTGAAAATGAAATCAACAGCAACATTATTTGATAAAACTTATGCCATTAATTCACAAACATTCACAATAATTATTTGTGAATTAATTATAAAAAGTAAAAAGCTTCAGCTTTGTGTTGAAGCTTTTTGATTGCTTAAATTCATATTTTTTTAATCTGACTACTTTTAGTAAAATCAAGCAGTTATCAGGAGGTGAAAGAGAGAAATAAATTGATCTAAAAAAAATGGATAATTATGATAGAAAGTGCAGAAAAATAGTGTATAATAATATTTGATAAAAAAGGCAATGATATTAGTTTATGGAAACTGAAATACAATAATAATAGCAAAATTGTAAATGAAAAAGAGGTGAAATATATGGTTGACGGTGTATTATTTGATATGGATGGTCTTATGTTTGATACAGAGCGATTATCAACACATGCATGGAAAGAGACAGCAAAAAAATTGAATATTGATTTGCCAATTGAATTTATTAATAGTTATAAAGGCACATCTGTAGTTTACAGTAAGCAATTGTTTAAAGATAGATTTGGGCAAGATTTTGATTATGAGTATGCGAGAGGAATTAGAACAGAGTATATGGATTCTGTAATCGAAGTATCAGGCGTTCCAATAAAAAAAGGACTGATAGATTTGCTTGATTATTTGAAAGCAAATCATATTGTGGCAGCAGTAGCTACATCAACCAGCCAATTAATGGGAGAAGAATTACTTAAAATGGCGGGAGTATTTGATTACTTTGCTGCAGTGATTTATGGGGATACAGTGTTAAAAGGTAAACCAGAACCAGATATTTATTTAAAGGCGGCTCAAATAATAGGAAAGAACCCCAAAGATTGTTTTGTGTTGGAGGATAGTCCAGCGGGAATTGCTGCAGGATTTGCAGCTGGAGCGAAGGTAATACACATTCCAGATCAGATAGTGATTAAAGATGAGATAAAGAAAAAAGTATTTAGAATATGCAATGATTTAAGTGAAGTTATAAATTTGATTGAGATTGAAAATAAAGTGAAATAAAATCATAAGTTGGGAATAAACTAAGATAATCATTGGAATCTTGTAATGTGTTGCCATGTTTTTGAACATCTTTCAGATATTTCTGGATATTTTAAAGAACTAGTATCTCTTTTGGCTGAGGATACTTTAATTTATATAGAAGTCCCTTACGAAGAATATATTGAAGATGCACCTTTTTGTGTTATTCATGAGCATATTAATTTCTTTCGTGAGGAAACATTTATTAAGCTAGCTAAATTAAATAATTTAAAAGTTTTGAAAACAGAATTAAAAGGTGTTATTCGCTGCCTGTTTAAAAGATAGGATTATTAAAAAAATACGATATTTTATAGGAGAAAAAATATTATGGATATAAAAAATAGATTTTTGAGATATATTTCAATTGATACGGAATCCGATGAAGAAAATGAAAATCAAATTCCATCTACAACCGGCCAATGGACGCTTGCTAATATGCTGGTGGCAGAACTGAAAGAACTAGGAGTGAGTGATGTATGTACCGATGAGTTTGGTACCGTATATGCACATATTCCGGCCACAACAGGATATGAAAAATGTATGGCTTTTGGATTTATTGCTCATATGGATACGGTGAAACCAGGAAAAAATATAAAGCCACAGGTGATTAGCAATTATGATGGAAAAGATATTCTCCTTTCAAATGGTACAGTGATAAATGCAGAAAGATTCCCAGAACTTCCAGGATTAATCGGAAGAGAAATGATTGTTACAGATGGTACAACTATTCTGGGTGCAGATGATAAAGCCGGAATTGCAGCAATCATGGGGATGTGTGAGTTATTAACAGAAAAAGAACTTCAACATGGTAAAATTTGTATAGCATTTACACCTGACGAAGAAACAGGAAACGGGGTTAGAAAATTTGCATTGGAGAAATTTGGAGCAGATTATGCAGTGACCGTAGATGGTGGTGCAGAATATGGCGTGGAGTATGAAAACTTTAATGCTGCATCCGTAAAAATACAGATACAAGGAGTTCCTTCCCATCCAGGTTCTGCAAAAGGAGTTATGGTAAACGCAGTCAAGATTGCCTATGAATTGCATAGCATGCTTCCTGAAAAGGAAGCACCAGAATTTACAGAGGAAAAAGAGGGCTTTTATCATCTTATGTCTGTGGACGGTTCTATGTCACAAGCAAAGGCAGAATACATTATCAGAGAGCATGATAAAGATAAATATAAGCAGAAAAAAGCCTTTTTAGAACAAGTTGTGCAGCAGCTGAATGAAAAATATGGAGAAGGAACCGTGAACCTTACTCTTGTAGATAGTTACCAGAATATGGCGGAAATAATAAAGCTACATCCACATTTGCTTAGTAATATAGAAAAAGCAATAAGAAATACTGGCATGGAGCCGGAATATTTTCCTATTCGCGGGGGAACAGATGGATGCAGACTTACCTTCATGGGACTTCCTTGTCCCAATTTAGGTGCAGGAGCTTATGGATTTCACGGTATGCAGGAGCATTGTACAGTAGAAGGAATGGAAATATCAGCGCAGATATTATTGGAGTTGGTGAAAATATACGCAGGAATATTAAAAAATTAGAATTATTTATGGACGCAAAGCACATCAGGTGTTAACATATGAAAGACAGAAAGTTAGCTTTTAAATTAAGGAGGAAATTATGAAAATAATAGATGTTGAGAAGGAATTGAGTTCAACGACTTATCCTGGCAGAGGAATTGTAATTGGGAAGTCTGAGAACTCAAAATATGCAGTAACAGCATATTTTATAATGGGAAGAAGTGTAAACAGTAGAAACCGTGTATTTGTACAAGATGGCACAGGAATTCGAACAGAGGCATTTGACCCATCGAAATTATCAGATCCAAGTCTTATAATTTATGCACCAGTGAAAGTTTTAGAAAATCAGACGATAGTTACAAATGGTGACCAAACAGATACTGTATATGACTTGATGAGCAAGGGGCTGACATTCGAAGAATCATTACGCACAAGAGAATTTGAGCCGGATGCACCAAACTTTACACCACGTATTTCGGGAATTATGACTGTTGAAAATGGAAAATATGACTATACTATGTCAATTTTAAAGAGCAACAATGGCAACCCTGATGCATGCAACCGTTATACATTTGCATATGAGAATCCAATTGCAGGCGAAGGCCATTTCATTCATACATATATGAATGATGGAGATCCACTTCCTAGTTTTGAAGGAGAACCAACATTAGTCAATATCAGTGGTGACATTGATGCATTTACAAAACAAGTATGGACGAGCTTAAATGAAGATAATAAAGTTTCATTATTTACAAGATTTATTGACATTGAAACTGGTAAATATGAGACAAGGATTATAAATAAGAATAAATAAGTAAGTATAATTAATTAGAATAAAAGTAATTAGGAGGATTTTAAATGAATGAATTAGCATTAAAATATGGCTGTAACCCAAATCAGAAACCATCAAGGATATTTATGGAAGACGGAAGCGAACTTCCTGTTACTGTATTAAATGGTAAACCAGGATATATCAATTTTTTGGATGCATTTAACGGTTGGCAGCTTGTATCTGAATTAAAGACTGCTACAGGACTTCCAGCAGCAACATCATTTAAACATGTTTCACCAGCTGGTGCAGCAGTAGGGATTGCCTTATCAGATGTGGAGAAGAAGATTTACTGGGTAGATGAAGCCCAAACAGGTAAATTAACACCACTTGCTAATGCATATGCAAGAGCTAGAGGCGCTGATCGAATGAGCTCATATGGAGATTTTATTTCTCTTTCAGATGTATGTGATGTAGCAACTGCAAAACTCATTCAACATGAAGTCTCAGATGGCATCATTGCTCCTGGGTATGAACCAGAAGCATTAGCAATTCTTAAATCGAAGAAAAAAGGAAATTATAATATCGTTCAAATAGATCCTTCTTATCGTCCAACACCAATTGAACAAAAACAAGTATATGGTATTACATTTGAGCAAGGAAGAAATGAATTAAAGATGGATAAGGAATTCCTCAGCAATGTAGTGACAGACAACAAGGAAATTCCAGATACTGCAAAAATTGATCTTCTCATTGCATTGATTACTTTAAAATATACGCAGTCTAATTCTGTATGCTATGCAAAGGGTGGACAGGCTATCGGTATCGGAGCTGGACAGCAGTCTAGAATCCACTGTACAAGACTTGCTGGAAACAAAGCAGATAACTGGTTCCTTCGCCAATCACCAAAAGTTCTTGGACTTGCGTTCTTAGATAATATCGGACGTGCTGACAGAGACAATGCGATAGATAACTATATTGGTGAAGAATGCATGGACGTGCTTGCAGAAGGTACTTGGCAGAAGACATTTAAAGAAAAACCAGAGGAATTTACAAGGCATGAAAAACATGAATGGATTGGTAAGATGACTGGTGTTTCACTTGGCTCTGACGCATTTTTCCCATTCGGTGACAACATTGAACGTGCAAATAAGAGCGGTGTAAAATATATTGCTCAGCCAGGCGGCTCAATACGAGATGACAATGTTCTTGAGGTTTGTAATAAATATGGAATCGCTATGAGTTTTACAGGAATTCGCTTGTTCCATCATTAGGTCTTGGTCCGTTTGTTTATCTTGCAAAAACTAGTGAAATAGGGTATGTTGTGTATATATTATAGTTAATCGAAAAAATTGCGAATAAAGTTCAGATTTTATGAGCAATTTAATAAGTAGATTTAATTATAATGATAAATGTTTTAATTTAAAATTAATAAGGGCGATTTTACGTTAGTGTTTCAAATAACAAATAATCTTATCATGGAAGGAGGAATAATATGAAACTTAAGAATATTAAAGATGTAGAAGGCCTTTTTAAAGTAATTGATCAGTGTCAAGGTAAAGTAGAATTGGTTACTGAAGAAGGAGATAGGTTAAATCTAAAATCTAGACTTTCACAGTATGTTGCACTTGTGAATGTGTTTGCAGATGTGAAAATCGGTGAATTAGAATTAGTTGCCTATGAAGATGGAGATGTTGCGAAGATTGCACAGTTTGTGTTTAAGGATGCTGGTTTAAAATAAATCATTAAAAATCTATTGTGTCTTCCCGTTACGAGAGGATATAATCTATAAAGCACCAGGTATTATCTCTTTAGAGATGATACCTGGTGCTTTTAAATTGAATATATATTCAGAAAAAAGAAATTGAATTGATCTAGTGAATCGTAAAACTAGCGACTCCAATATTTCTGAATGTTATTTTAGGCCTACAATTAGGAGATATACAACTCCTTTTGATTGGGCATATTTTTAAGATATAAGAACCATCATAATCTACATTAAATCGAAAACATCCCAAATGACATATTGTGATACAGTAGATAAGTGCCTTTTTACCATCTACAATCTTAAATAACATAACATCCCATTCATGATTTTTACAACAATCGCAGTCTACGACACATCCTGAAATAATACCGGCTGAGACTAAGCATTCTTCGCAAACCGGACAAATTTGTGCTCTGGGTGACTCTTTCATTGGAACAGGAAAAGGAATTGGGATATATTCTGTTCTGTTTTGAGGGCATGGTTGCTGTTCTGGGCAAGTCGGACAAACTGGGCATGTTATTTGTTCTGGACAGGTTGGGCAAGTCGGACAAGCAATTTGGTCTGGTATATTCGGGCAGGTAGGACATGGCCTTTGTTCAGGACAAGTAGGGCAAGGCACTGGGAAAGGTCTTACTTCTGGACATGGAGGACAAGGAGCTGCCATTGGATTTGTAGGCAAAGGTGTTTTAATCGGTGATATCCCTTCAGGCAAAGGCGTCTTAATCGGTGATATCCCTTCAGGCAAAGGCGTCTTAATCGGTGATGTCCCTTCAGGCAAAGGCGTCTTAATCGGTGATATCCCTTCAGGCAAAGGTGTCTTAATCGGTGATATCCCTTCAGGTAATGGAGCTTCGTTAGGAGTTGGAATTATTTCAGGTGCAATTTGTGATGGTATATTATTCATACAATTAACTCCACCAACAAATGGATATAAATGAAATTCAAAGCCGCTATTTGCATTAACTGCAAATCCTCCTAATGCTGCATTTCCACTAACATGACCGCCAGTTGGATGACCATGAAACATTGCTTGAGGTGCTAAAATACTTCCCCATATATCGGAAGATTGTTCCATATGAATATCGGTTGCATCCTCAAATACATAAAGAATATGATTAGCCAAGCGTTCCTCTCCATATAAACCATACTGTAAATGTGCATGTGGCCCGGTTCGTAATCTTACAATTGCGACACTACCCTTTGGTATATTAAACCGAATCCCTTTGTTTATTAGACCATTTGGTCTTGCATCAATGGTGAAAATGTTTTGCTTTGGATCGCTTCCAGTTAAAACCCATTCGTAAGAATTGCTAGAAATTGTACCATTTGTATTTAAATTTTCAATACAATCTTTAAATGTGTCTATACTATTTTTTGCATTTCTAAAAAATGCAGAAACATTTGCGGATATTCTGGAAGCGGGAATAACACGTGGAACATCATAGCTTGAGATAATATAATAATTATTTTTTTCGCTAGGAATCCAATAAGGGCTTCCTCCAGTTGCCTGGTATAAATATTTTAATCCTTCAGACTGGTTAGTGGAATCGTTTTTCCCAATATAATAAGAACTACCCGCAGCTACTCGGAAACTTCCACCAGAAACCACATGACCGATTACGCCCAAAGGACCTTTTATTGAAATCGTATCTCCAACTAAATACCTTACTAAATCAGGTGAATATCCAATTGGCACCTGACCGTCTTCTCTTTCAAAGCCAACACTTAAACCTCTTGTGCTATAAAAGCTACCGCCTATGGCCACAGCCCCCTCCACATCGACAATATTATTGGCATCACCAAATACAAATAGATTAAACTGAGAGGCCAAACCAAACGGCTGCCCCGCTATATCTTCCCAGTTTATATTTTTATAAGGGATGCCTATAATCATATCGGCTTCTTTGCCATAAATAGAATTATCCATATAAACTACATGAACCTCCTTGAATGATATGAAATCCTTTTCTGTATTCAGTTTATTCAAAAATGCATATATTGTGAGGTTTTTAAAAATATAATTGAAAGAAATATTAAAAATAATTGAATTCCATAAATCATTGAAAAATTTTGGAATGCATAAATTAATTGATAATAGATAGA
>Ga0302165_10000794_pt1 | contig 11231 bp, 7 predicted proteins | sample I_Fen_E3_2_FD_193499 | JGI IMG/M metagenome (GOLD analysis project Ga0302165, IMG submission 193499) | Peat permafrost microbial communities from Stordalen Mire near Abisko, Sweden - I_Fen_E3_2 | ecosystem: Environmental > Terrestrial > Soil > Wetlands > Permafrost | place: Sweden: Abisko... | reverse complement strand
AGGAGCTATAATATATGAAATTCATGTAAGGGATTTTTCCATAAATGAAAATTCTGGTGTGAGACTTGAGAGAAAAGGAAAATTTGTTGCATTTTGTGAACACGGAACAACTATTCCTGGACAATATACAAAAACAGGAATTGATTATTTAAAGCATTTGGGGGTAACACATGTTCATTTACTTCCATCTTTTGATTATGAGACTGTTGACGAAAGTAAGCCTGATATGGCACAATATAATTGGGGATATGATCCTAAAAATTATTTTGTGCCAGAAGGGTCTTACTCTACAAATCCTTTTAGTGGAGAAAAAAGAATTAATGAATTTAAGGAAATGGTTAGAAGTCTTCATAAAGCAGGAATACGAGTTGTTATGGATATGGTTTATAACCATACATATAGAAGCCATGATTCAAATCTCAATTTAGCAGTACCAGGATATTATTATCGTCAAGATTCTAATGGTAATTTCTCAAATGGTTCAGGGTGTGGTAATGAATTAGCTTCAGAAAGATATATGGTAAGAAAGCTTATTGTTGATTCAGTAATTTATTGGGCTAAAGAATATCATGTAGATGGATTTAGATTCGATTTAATGGGACTTCATGATATTGAAACTATAAAGCAAATTAGAACAGAATTAGATAAAATTGATACTTCTATAATTGTGTATGGTGAAGGATGGACTGGTGGATGGACACCGCTTCGAGGAGAAGATTCAGCAGTAAAGGAGAATATAATAAAATTTGACAAAATGCAAATTGCAGCATTTAGTGATGATACTAGAGATTCTGTTAAAGGACATGTATTTAATATTAATGAAAGAGGCTATGTAAATGGTAGGACTGGTCTTGAAGAAAGTATTAAATTTTGCATAGTCGGAGCCATTGGAAAAGAAGGTATTAATTATGATAAAGTATTATATTCACGTTGGGCATGGGCAAATGAACCTTATCAATGTATAAATTATATTTCAGCACATGATAATTATACATTATGGGATAAGTTATATATGTCAAATGAAGATTCATCTCTAGGAAAGCGTAAGAACATGAATAAACTCGCAGCAGCCATAGTTTTAACGTCTCAAGGGATACCATTTTTTCAAGCAGGAGAAGAATTTTTACGAACTAAAAAAAATGATGATGGAAGTTTTAATCATGATAGCTATAATGCTCCTGATAGGGTGAATAATTTAGAGTGGAGCAGAGCTCACGAGTATAAAGATATTGTTAATTATTATAGAGGATTAATTAAATTAAGAAAAAAATACAAAGCTTTTAGAATGAATTCAAGTGAAGAAATTAAAATGAACTTAACATTCTTAGAGCGTGGAGAAAGTTTTTATAAAGAAAATGTTGTTGCATATAAAATAGAAGATAACAGTGGAAGAAATTTATGTAATACTATAGTTGTAATATTTAATCCAAATGATGAAGAAGCATTTATAGATTTAAAACAATGTGGATGGAGTGTTCTTGTTAATAAAGAAAGAGCTGGAGTAGATGAAATTTACGCTATAGCAGGTAATAATATAACTGTTCCTTCAAAGTGTGCATATGTTTTAATTAAAAAATGATTTTGATGGAAGGTTTTTGGTGGTATAAATGGAAAAAGAAAAATATTTAGTGTTTTTAAATGATATTAATAAAGACAAACCAAATGAATTTAAAAAAATAAATATGAAAGAATGTCCCTTTTGTAATAGAGAGAAACTTACTGATATTATAGATCAAAAAGGGCCATTTGTATTACTTAAAAATAAGTATCCAACAATAAAAGATACCTATCAATTAGTTCTTATAGAAACATATAGTTGCGATAATGATATGGGACAATATTCTGCAGAATATATGGAAGACTTAATGAGATTTGGTGTTAAACATTGGTTAAAGATTGAAGAAAGTGGAGAGTATGAGTCAGTTATATTTTATAAAAATCATGGGCCTAATTCTGGAGGGAGTCTAAAGCATCCCCACATGCAAATTGTAGGTCTTGATGATATTGATTATAAATTAAAGATAAAAGATGATTACTTTGAAGGAATAGAGGTTTATAAAAGTGATAATTGTTTAGTAAATTTATCTCATAGACCATTTAATGGATTTACTGAGTTTAATATAATTATAAATGATGATTTATATGCAATAAATGAACTTTCATATAATCTTAGAAAAATAGTTCATTATCTTTTAAATAATTATTTTGTAAAATGTGATAGTTTTAATATATTCTTTTATCATTTCAAGGAAAAAATCATATGCAAGGTTATGCCAAGATTTAATAGTTCACCATTGCTTCTTGGATATGGAATAAAGCAAATATCAAGTTGTGAAAGACAAATAGTAGATAAATTAAAAGCAATGTATTTTCAATAATATAGATATTTAATATTTCTAAAGCAAAAAAAGTATCATTAATAATGATGCTTTTTTTGCTTTTAGTTAGGGGTATTATTGTTTATTTGAAGTTAAAGACTATTGAAAATAAATATTTATGGATAAAAAAACAATTCTAAACAAAATAAAACTAGGGTTTATTTTTAAACCCTAGTTTCATTTTGTTTAGAAAGACAAGTGTACTTATGGGGACTCTAAAATTATTTTCGGAGTAATCCTAAAATATTATTCTTAAAATCTAATTCCATGAGAATCACCTCTTTCGAGTATTATTGTGTGCAGTATTAAATTAAATATACATGAAAAAAATAAGATCGTTATCTATAACAGAATAAGAACCTATACTAATATTTATAAAATTAGATATACGGCTGACATATTCAGAAATATTGACAATTTATATTTTTTAGAACTAAGATAAACTCTTATATTAGTCTTTTATATAATCTTTATATTCGCATACATCAATCAGTTCACATTTATCTGTTTTACATTTTATAGAACTTGTACCATCACTATTAACACTTGCAAATGGCAGAATTATATTTGTATGAACACCAAATTTTCTTATATTTACATCGTGGCCTTTTTTACATTGTTTTATCATTATTTTCCTCCTCTGTTTCTATATATAAATATTATAACATATTGTCAGGATAAATGTAGATATATTTCGACATTTTGTTACTTTTTATTATTCAAAACAATATATTCTAATAAGTCTACATAAGTCTTATTATTAGTTTCTTTTAAATATTAAATCATATAATTGATAAAAACATTGTTTAGTATCAATTTAGACAGTATATTACACCGTAATTGTATTTATCATAAAGTGAAATTATATATTAAAATAAATTTCTAATTAAGAGTTATATATTTAAGGTTATTTGCAAATAATTAAATTAGATATAAATATCAGACTAGGTACTATTGAGAGTACAAATATTAGGGGTGATAAATTGGATAATAACGAAATTGTAATTAATAAAGTTAAACCAAGTAAAAAAAATAAACCTAAATCAGTTCCAATAAAAATAATTCCATTAGGTGGATTGGGAGAGATAGGGAAAAATATAACTGCATTTGAGTATAAAGATGAAATAATAGTCATAGACTGTGGCTTAGCATTTCCAGATGAAGACCTTTATGGAATTGATCTTGTAATTCCTGATGTAACATATTTAATAAATAATAAAGATAAGGTAAAGGGATTTTTTATTACTCATGGGCATGAAGATCATATAGGAGCATTAGCATATGTATTAAAGCAAATAAATGCTCCTATATATGGTACAAAACTTACAATTGGATTAATTGAAATTAAATTAAAAGAACATAATATACTTAGCGACTGTACGTTAAATATAGTTGAACCTGGAGAGTTAATAAAATTAAATGAAATTAATATTGAATTTATTAGAAATAATCACAGCATACCAGATAGTTGTTCAATTGCATTACATACGCCTGTTGGAGTTATTCTCCATACAGGTGATTTTAAAGTTGATTTTACTCCAATTGATGGAAAAGTTATGGATTTGCAAAGATATGCAGAATTGGGCAAGAAGGGCATATTGCTTTTGATGTCTGAAAGTACTAATTGTCTTCATAAAGGCTATACAATGTCAGAAAAAACAGTAGGAGAAACTTTAGAAAATCTTTTTAGTAAAGCAACTGGTAGGGCTATAGTATCTACCTTTGCATCAAATGTTCATAGATTACAACAGATTAGCGATTGTTCTATAAAAAATAATAGAAAGATAGCTTTTAGTGGTCGAAGTATGGAAAAAATATCAGAAGTTGCTATAGCTCTTGGATATTTATTTATTCCAGAAGATATGATAATAAGCTTAGATGAGATTAAAAATTATCCAAATGATAAGATAACCATTGTCACTACAGGAAGCCAAGGTGAATCAATGGCAGCGCTTACAAGGATAGCAGCATCAACTCACAGGCAGATACAAATTGAAAAAGGAGATATGGTTATTATATCAGCAACTCCAATACCTGGTAATGAAAAAGCAGTATCAAATGTAATAAATGATTTAATCGTGAAGGGTGCTAATGTAATTTATAAAGCAATAGAAGATATACATGTTTCAGGGCATGCTTGTGAGCAAGAACTTAGATTGATTCAATCTTTATTAAGACCTAAGTTTTTTATACCTATTCATGGTGAGTATAAGCATTTAATTACCCATGCTAAAATCGCACAAAGCATGGGCATAGATGAATCTAATATATTCATTTTAGAAATGGGAGATGTTCTTGAATTATCTAGAAATAAAGGAACTGTAACAGGAAAAGTACCATTTGGAAGAGTGCTTGTAGATGGCATGGGTGTAGGTGATGTAGGAAACATGGTACTTAGAGATAGAAAAAATTTAGCGGAAAATGGAATTATAACAGTAGTTGTAGCCATAGATAGAAGAAACAAAATTATAACATCAGGACCAGATATAGTTTCAAGAGGATTTGTATATGTTAGAAATTCTGAAGAAATAATTGATGAAGTTAGAAGTATAGTTACAAATGTTGTAGAAAAGTGTTTAGAAAATAATATAACACAATGGGCAGAAATAAAAAATAGTATAAGAAGAGAAGTAGATAATTTTGTGTATACAAAAATGAAGAGAAAACCTATGATTTTACCAGTAATTGTTGAAGTATAATAAGAATTTTTAAATATGATGAAATTTATCTTGACTCTGACCTAGGGGATGAGTTTATAATGATATTATAAGGGTTTTCTAAATCTATAACGGGTTTATTAAATTATTTTGATAATAACCTTTAAGACATATTAAAAAAATAAGTCTTTAGAATATCCTATTTTGTTTGATATGTCTAAACTAAAAGTTTTATATTTAATTGAGAGAGGATCGAAATATATGAAAAAAATACCATTTTCACCACCTGATATAACAGAAGAGGAAATTCAAGCAGTAGCTAATGTGTTAAGATCAGGGTGGATTACTTCAGGACCACAACTTACAAAGTTTGAAGAAGGAATAGAAGAGTACTTAAAAGTTAATAAAGCATTAGCATTAAATAGTGCGACAGCTGCAATGGAGTTAGTACTTAAGGTATTTGATATAAAAGAAGGCGATGAAATTATATCTACTCCTTATACTTATACTGCAACTTCAAGTGTTGCTGTACATAGAGGGGTTAAGCCAATATATGTAGATGTTAAAAAAGATACTTTTGAAATGGACATAGATAAGGTTGCTGAAAAGATTACAGATAAAACTAAAGTAATTATGCCAGTGGATATTGCAGGTCTACCATTTGATTATGATGCATTAAAGAAGGTTTTAAAGGATAAAAATAGAGAAGATATTATAATACTTTGTGATTCAGCACATGCATTTGGTGCTAAATACAAAGGAGAACCAGTAGGTTCTCAATGTGATTTTCATTCATTTTCATTCCATGCAGTTAAAAATTTAACTACAGGAGAAGGTGGGGCAGTTACTTTTAATGATAATAACTTTAAAGGTCATCAAAATCTACTTCAATATATGAGATTTACTGCTATGCATGGTCAATCAAAGGATGCTTTAAGTAAACTTAAGGCAGGATCATGGGAATATGATATTATAAACGATGGACTTAAGTGCAATATGACAGATATTAGTGCTGCAATTGGACTAGTTCAACTTAAGAGATATGAAGGAATGCTTGAAAAGAGAAGACAAATATTCAAGACATACACAGATATATTATCTAAAGAAGATTTTTCAATAATTCCAGTTACTAAAGATGATAATGGAACTGAATCATCATACCATTTATATCTTTATAGAGTTAAAGGATTTAATGAAGAAAAGAGAAATGCTGCAATTCAAAAGTTAGCTGAAATGGGAATAGCAACAAATGTTCATTATAAACCTCTTCCAATGCTAACACTTTACAAAAATCTTGGATATGACATAAAGGATTATCCAAATGCTTATGCTCAATATGAAAATGAAATTACACTTCCAGTATATACTACATTGTCTCTTCAGGATGCGGAGTATATAGCTAAAGAAACTGTAAAAGTAATTAAAGAATTGTTATAAGAAATTTTGGAACAGTTATTTTTGAAATACCTAATATTATTAAAATACCTGCTGTTGTTATTAAATAAGATAATAAACAGTGGGTATTCTTTTTATAATATATGATTATTAAGGCACAATCAAATAAATAACAAGTCCATTTACCAGCCTATTTTCCATCATGCTGCGTCGGCAAATTGACCTAATAGGCGCACTATGAGGGCAATTCGTCTCCTTGCCTGATGAAAAATATTCATGGCAACTTTGGACTTGTTATTTATTTTCATGTGCCTAAAAAAGAATAAATAATTATTGACTCCATCCTAAGGTAAAGGAGTAGAATATATTTAATGAGGAGGGATGGTATTGAAGATTGGTGAATTTGCTAAAATATCAGGAGTAACGGTAAAAACATTACTTCATTATGATAAAATCGGATTACTTAAACCTGGTGAAAAAACTAATTCTGGATACAGAATTTATTGTGAAGATGATTTTTTAAAGCTTCAACAGATTACAACTCTGAAATTTATTGGATTATCATTAAATGAAATAATCAATATTTTACATGAAAGTGGAGAAAACTTGGAGAGTATGATAAGCATTCAAAAAAAGGCTTTAGAAGAAAAGAAAAAGCATATTGATGCAGTTATAGATGTTTTTAATAAAGCTAAAAATACAGCAAAGAAAAATGGATTTTTAGATGCTAACAATTTAATTGATATTATAAAGATAACTACTATGGAAAGCAGAGTTAGAGAGCAATATAAAAATGATAGAAACCTGAATATTAGGACTAATCTCCATAGTTATAATATAAATAAAGTAGACTTTGATCAATGGTGTTTTAATCAAATGAGTTTTCCAAAGAATGCAAGAATATTAGAGCTTGGCTGTGGTACAGGAAAGCTTTGGTTTAAAAATAAAGAGAATATAGATAAAAATTTAGATATTACTTTATCAGATTTTTCAAAAAGTATGCTAAAAATTGCAAAAGATAAATTAAAAGATGTGGATTATGATTTTAAGTATGAAGAAATCAATATAGAAAATATTCCATATGAAGATGAAAGTTTTGACATGGTGATTGCAGAGCATATGATTTATTTTGCACCAGATATAGAAAAAGCTTTAGATGAAATAAAGAGAGTTTTATCTCCAAAGGGGATATTTTATGTAAGTGCTAATTCATGTGATTCTATGATTGAATTAAATGAACTCGCAGAAAAGTTTGCGCCAAACCTTGGGTTAGATAGTAATGGCTTTTCTAATAGATTTGATTTAGAGCATGGAAAGTCAATTCTTGAAAAGTATTTTAATGAAATCAATGTAGAGATTCTAGAAGGAAAAATAATAGTAGATGATGCAAAGCCAGTAGTTTCATATAAAGCCTCAACAATCCAAGGTAGTTCAATACTTGTTGGAGAGAAGAGAAAAGAATTTACAAAGTATTTAGAACATTATATTAAAAAGAATGGAAATATATCAATAACTACAAAGACATGTATGTTTAAAGCTAGAAAATAAACTAAGAATAATGGATTTATGATATAATTGTTTTGAATAAAATATAAGACAATAATTTAAAGTTAGAAAGGTACATATATGAAAGAAATAATAATTACAGTAAAAAAAGAATTTGTTAATAAATACAAAAAGGGATATCCATTAATTCTTGAAGAAGCTTTGGAGAATACAAAAGCTTTAAAAGAAGAAGGGGAAATTATAACCCTTATAGATGAGAAAAAAGATTTTTTTGGAAAGGGATATTATGGAAAGCAAAATAAGGGCTGTGGCTGGATTTTAAGTAACAGTAAAAACAGTAATTTAGATGATAAGTTTTTTTATGATAAACTTAGAAATGCATTTTCTAAAAGAATGAAGTTTTATCGCTTACGAGATACTACTGCATTTAGAGTTTTTAATGGTGAAGGCGATGGAATAGGTGGTCTTACTATTGACTATTTTGATGAATATTATCTTATAACTTGGTATAGCAAAGGAATGTATAAATTTAAAGAAAATATAATAAAAGCTATAAAATCATTGGTTTCTTTTTATGGTATATATGAAAAAAAGAGATTTGATGAAAATGGTATGGTTGTAGATGAAGATAGTTATGTATGTGGAAAAAAAGCACCAGCTCCTCTTATAGTTAAAGAAAACAACGTTAATTTTGCAATTTATTTAAATGATGGTGCAATGGTTGGCGTATTTTTAGATCAAAAGGAAGTTAGAAAGGTTATTAAAGAAAAATATTCTAATAATAAAAGAGTGCTAAATACTTTTTCTTATACAGGAGCATTTTCTATGGCAGCAGCAAAAGGTGGAGCTATTACTACAAGTGTTGACTTAGCAAGTAGAAGTTTAGAAAAAACAACTGAAAACTTTACTATAAATAATATTGAGCCTGTAAAGCATGATATAATCGTTGAAGATATTTTCCTTTATTTCAAACGTGCAAAGAAAGAGGAATTAAAATTTGATGTGGTTATTCTTGATCCACCAAGTTTTGCAACATCTAAAGATAATAGATTTAGTGCAGCAAAAGATTATAAGGATTTGGTGAAATCAGCAATAGATATAACAGAAGATGAAGGTGTAATTATAGCTTCTACAAATTGTGCTACTTTTAATATGATTAAGTTTAAAAAGTTTATAGATGAAGCATTTAAAGAATGTAATAAGAACTATGAAATTTTAGAAGAACATACTCTTCCGGAAGATTTTGCAGTTACTGATAAATTCCCAGAAGGGAATTATTTAAAAGTTGTGTTTGTAAGAATGTCTTAATAGAAAACATAAAGTTTAAAGATTATAAAAAGTTTTAATAGCATTCAATCAATATAAGATTGGGTGCTATGTCCATAAAAAAGATAGATGACATTGAATATAATAGTGAAGAATTTAGGTTTATGTTCAATGAAAAATTAAATGAGTGAGTAAATATAGTTCTCCATATTTATCCTGTACCATATATATTCTTCAGAATATGCGCCCAAAATGCCGGTTAGATGGTTATGGATATAGAAAAGTTAGTTATTTTAATGAGATTTTATGGTGCTTAAAACCACCATTTACTGAATATTATGCATGGTGGTTTCAAGGTTGGTAGATAAAATAATTATCTACCAACTATTCCTAAAGATAATTTCGTACATTAAAAACTTCACCATTTTTAATATACACTCTAGGAATTCTATATTTAAGCATGCAAAGTACTTCATAATTAATTGTTCCTATAATTTTCGCAATATCATCTGCATTGAATTTTAAATTTCCTTGTTCTCCGAGAAGGATAACTTCATCTCCAACTTTTACATCACCAATGTCTGTTACATCTATCATGCATTGATCCATGCAGATTCTTCCAACAACAGGAGCAAACTTTCCATTTATAATTACTTTAGCATCTTTAGCTAATAATCTAGAATAACCATCTGCATAGCCTATAGGAAGAGTTGCAATTAAGCTTTTTCTTTCAGTCTTGAAAGTTCTGCCATAGCTTATATACATATCTTTATCCATTTCTTGAACACGGGTTATACTTGCTTTTAATGTTAATGCTGGTTTTAGAGATAGATTATTTTTATTAACTTCATTTGATGGATAATAACCATAAAGTATAATTCCAGCTCGCACAGCGTCTAAATAAGTTTCCGGCATGTCCATAATTGCACCACTATTTGATACATGTTTTAAAGGTATTTCTATTCCTATAGATGAGAGCCTTGCAGTAAAATCTGTAAATTTTTTTAATTGCTCAGTAGTATATTTCTTATCCTCTTCATCTGAAGTTGAGAAATGAGTGAAAATCCCGAGTACATCTAATCCTTTTAAAGAACATATTTCAGAAACATCTTGAATAGCTTTTTCATTTGGAAGAAATCCTATTCTTCCCATTCCAGTATCTATGGCAATATGAATTTTAGCCTTTTTATTAAGATTTAAAGCTATTTTAGATAATTCTTTTGTATATTCTAAGTCATAAACAGTTTGCTCTAAATCATATTTTATTAATTCTTCACTTAAATATAATGGAGTATAGCCAAGTATCATTAATGGAGCTTCAATATAATTATTTCTAAGTTCAATTCCTTCAGTTAAAACTGCTACAGCAAGTCTTGAAGCGCCATTTTCAAGCAATGTTGGAACTACATCTAAAGATCCGTGGCCATAGCAATCAGCTTTAACCACTGCAATTACATCTTTATCTTTAACTAAATTTTTTATATTTTTCATATTATAAGCTATTGCATCTAAATCTATTTCTGCATATACAGGTCTAAGTAATTTTTCCATTTTTTCACGCCTCACAATTATTATTTAAATTAAAATTTATGTTTAAATACTATATCAATAATTCTACACTAACATAAGTATTATGCACAATTCTTTATTATTAAAACAATTTTAGTCACATGAAAATAAATGACAAGTACAAAGTTGCCATGAATATTTTTTTGATTGTGCCTTATATAGTAAAAATTATTACAACATATTATACATTGTAATAAATTTATTAAAATGTATAAAGAACCACTAATATTGGAATTTATATATATTGTGGTTCTATATTCTAATTAACAATGCACAGTTAATTCCATTTAGGGCACCCTGTTGACAATAAATGATGAATTAATAATACATATTAGTAACGTTGCAGTTCCTGAATTTGAAGAAATATAAGTAAATGTAATTGAAATTACATGTGATATTTATATATATATTATTTGAAAAATTTATTATTAAAGTGTGAAATATGTAATATATATTTATT
>Ga0302165_10000781_pt1 | contig 11344 bp, 9 predicted proteins | sample I_Fen_E3_2_FD_193499 | JGI IMG/M metagenome (GOLD analysis project Ga0302165, IMG submission 193499) | Peat permafrost microbial communities from Stordalen Mire near Abisko, Sweden - I_Fen_E3_2 | ecosystem: Environmental > Terrestrial > Soil > Wetlands > Permafrost | place: Sweden: Abisko... | reverse complement strand
CAAATCTATCAAAATGTATCTTATTAAAAAATTTGAAAGGAAGATGTTGTATGAAAAAATATTTTTCTAAAACCACGGAAGAGTCTCTAAAAGACTTTGATGTTACCTTAAACGGCCTGACTAGTGCCAAAGCTGCTGAAATAATAAATTCTGTTGGAGAAAACATTTTAAATGAAAAAAAGAAAAAGAGTATCTTCACTATATTTATAGAACAGTTTAAAGATTTATTGGTAATTATTTTAATTGCTGCTGCTATTATTTCCGCTATGACTGGTAATATTGAAAGTACTATTGTAATTATAGCTGTTATAACTATGAATGCTATTTTAGGTACTGTCCAATATGTTAAAGCTGAGCAATCTCTAGCTAGCTTAAAAGCTTTATCTGCTCCTAATGCCAAAGTTATTAGAAATGGAATTAAAATTGAAATAGCATCAAAGGATGTTGTTCCAGGAGATATTTTAGTATTAGAAGCTGGAGACTTAGTTGTTGCTGATGGTAGAATTTTAGAAAACTTTTCTCTTAAAGTTAATGAAAGTTCATTAACTGGTGAATCTGAAAGTGTTGATAAATTCCCTGATGTTATTAATGAGGATGAAGTTGCTTTAGGTGACCAAAAAAATATGGTTTTCTCTAGTTCATTAGTCACTTATGGTAGAGCTACTATCCTTGTAACTAACACTGGTATGCACACAGAACTTGGTAGAATAGCTACTCTTATGGAAGAAACAGAAGAAAAAACTACCCCACTTCAAGTTTCTATCGATGACTTTTCTAAAAAGTTAGCCATTGGAATACTTGGTATATGTGTTATTGTATTTGGATTAAGTATGTATAGAGATACACCTCTTTTAGATTCATTAATGTTTGCTGTAGCCCTTGCTGTTGCTGCTATTCCTGAGGCTCTTAGTTCAATAGTTACAATTGTACTTGCCATAGGAACTCAATCAATGGCTAAAGAACATGCAATTATTAAAAAGCTTAAAGCTGTTGAAGGCCTTGGTTGTGTATCAATTATTTGTTCTGATAAAACTGGTACATTAACTCAAAACAAAATGACTGTTCAAAAGATTTTTGTTGATAATAAATTAATTGATAGTGATAAGATAGATTCTAAAAATGCTGATTCAAATTTTCTTTTAACTAGTTCTGTACTTTGTAATGACTCTACTTCAATAGATGGAGCTGAAATTGGTGATCCAACTGAGGTTGCCTTCGTAAATTTAGTTCATAAATATTCTATAAATGAAATTGAGTGTAGAAATACTTATACAAGGCTTAAGGAAATTCCTTTTGACTCTGATAGAAAGCTTATGAGTACACTTCATGTAATAGATGGAAAACATATAATGGTTACTAAAGGTGCTCTTGATATCTTAATGAATAGAGTAACTTCAATTAAAACTTCAAATGGAGTAGCCAACTTTACTGAAAAAGATAAAACTAACATAAATAATACTAATAAGGATCTTTCATCACAAGGCTTAAGAGTTTTAGCTTTTGCTTATAAAGAACTTGATGAAAATAAAGAACTTACTTTAGAAGATGAACATAACTATACTTTCTTAGGATTAATTTCAATGATCGATCCACCTAGAGAAGAATCTAAAGAAGCAGTTGCAGATTGTATAAAAGCTTCTATTAAACCAATTATGATTACTGGTGATCATAAGATTACAGCTTCTGCTATTGCTAAGGAAATTGGAATCTTACAAGAAGGAGATTTAGCTGTAGAAGGATTAGAACTTGATAAGATGTCTGATGATGAACTTAACTCTAAGTTAAAGCATATTTCAGTTTATGCAAGAGTATCTCCTGAACATAAAATAAGAATAGTTAAAGCATGGCAAGATAAAGGTAAAATCGTTGCTATGACTGGAGATGGAGTTAATGATGCTCCTGCATTAAAACAAGCTGATATCGGTATTGCAATGGGCATAACAGGTACTGAAGTTTCAAAGGATGCTGCTTCAATGATTTTAACAGATGATAATTTTGCAACTATTGTTAAATCAGTTACTAATGGAAGAAATATTTATGCTAATATAAAGAACTCAATTAAATTCCTTCTTTCAGGTAATATGTCCGGAATACTTGCAGTACTTTATTCATCAATATTAGCACTTCCAGTTCCATTCGCTGCAGTACATTTATTGTTCATTAACTTATTAACAGATAGTTTACCTGCTATTGCAATTGGTATGGAAACATCTAAAAAAGATGTTTTAAAAGATAAACCTAGAGATGCTAGTGAATCTATATTAACTAAAGATTTTATTAAAGATATTAGCATTCAAGGTTTAATTATAGGAATATTTACTATGATTTCTTATCATATTGGTTTAGCTACAGGTAGTCATGGAATTGCTATGACTATGGCATTTAGTACCTTGTGTTTAGCTAGATTATTCCATGGATTTAACTGCCGCGGAAAAAGATCTATCTTTTCACTTGGAGTTTTCAATAACAAATTCAGCTGGATGGCTTTTATATCAGGTGTTGTCCTAGTAAATGCAGTTTTACTTATACCAGCTCTTCAAAGATTATTTGAAATAACTCCACTTAGCACTAATCAACTATTATTAATTCACTTATTTGCCTTCATTCCAACTTTAATAATACAAATATTTAAAGTGATTAGAGATGCTATTGAAGACAAAAATGAAAAATCTCAAGACAAAAATGATCATAAGGCAAAAAATAAAGCAGCTTAGAACCATTGTATTGTTATGTTCCTAAATTCTATAGTATACTAATATCAATTAATTATTAATATTGTTTTGACTAGGAGGAAATATGAATAAACTTATTGAAAAAGCTAAAATTACTCATGACTTAAATAAAGAAGAAATATTAGAATTATTACAAACCGATGATATAAATGAAGAACTTTTTAAAGCAGCAGATGAAACTCGTCAAGAATACTTAGGCGACTATGTACACTTAAGAGGTTTGATTGAATTTACAAACATCTGCAAAAGAAATTGTATGTATTGCGGACTGCGAAGAGATAATGCAAATATTGAAAGGTATAGACTAACCCAAGAAGAAATCTTAGATTTTGCAAAAAAAGCAGTTAGTTATGGTTATAAGACTATTGTTCTTCAAGGTGGTGAAGATGACTACTTTACTAAAGAAAGAATGACTACCATCGTAAAAGAAATAAAAAAATTAGGAATTGCCTTAACTTTAAGCTTAGGTGAAAAAACTTATGATGAATATAAAGCCTTTAAAGAAGCTGGTGCTGATAGATATTTAATACGTATTGAAACTACAGATAAAAAACTTTATGAAGATATGGACCCTAATATGAGTTTTGAAGAAAGACTGGATTGTTTAAAGAATTTAAAAGATTTAGGCTATGAAGTTGGAAGTGGTATTCTTGTGGGTCTACCAAATCAGACTTTAGAATCTATAGCCAGCGATATATTATTCTTTAAAAAAATTAATGCCGATATGATAGGCATAGGTCCATTTATACCAAATGAAGATACTCCTCTAAAGGATGCAAAAGGTGGAGATCTTACTTTAGCCCTAAAGGTTATGGCTATAACACGTTTAATACTTCCTGATATAAATATTCCTGCAACAACTGCTATGGAATCTTTAACTCCAAATGGAAGAATAATTGCACTTCAAAGTGGTGCTAATGTTGTAATGCCTAATGTTACTGAAGGTGACTATAGAAAGCTTTATGCTCTATACCCAGGCAAAATATGCACAGGTGATACACCAGCTCATTGTAGGGGATGTATCACAGGCAAAGTAACTGGCCTTGGTAGAATAATTTCAGATGACTACGGATTTAGAGGAAATCAAAACATCAATGCTCATGATAAAAATTAATGACTTACCTTAATATGAATATAAAAAGCCACTTCTTTTAGTATAAATCCTACTAAAAGAAGTGGTTTATTATTTCTAATATATCTTATTTATTACTCAAGCTTTCATAGTAAACATAGTTTTCATCAAATAGTTTCAAAGGAATTTTAAATTCAGGAATGCCAAATACATAAGGCGCTATATCATATAATTGATAATAAATTACAAGATTATCACCTTCTATATAAAAACTTTGGTTTTCGCTAATCCCCTTAAATTCCTTCCCTGAATCAAAATAATTATCGGGATTTTTGCTAATGTCTTCTTTTATTTTTTTATTAATTACATCACTATACTGATACCCTTGAACAAATAAATCCTTTAGAGTTATTAAGCTTTCTTTTTCTTTATCTATTGTATAAGAAGTCCTCGTTGTCATTCCATGAGCTCCTCCTAAGTACTCGTAATAATCATTATATAAACTAAGAAGTTCTTTATTATCTTTCGATATTGCATATCTTGAATAGATTTCAAAAGGGAATGTTGGCTTTTCTTGTCCTTGTCCTCCAAAATATTCTTTTGAGGTTTTTTCTGCTTCTTCTATTTTAGGTAAAATGTCTTTGTTAATTACAATATTTATTAAATTTATCTTTTTTTCGTCATTTCCATTTGTTATTTGAGGTATTTTTATGTCTTCTTTTAAGTAATCTAAATTTTTAATTATAGACTTTTCCACAAATTTAAGTTTATTTTCACTTTGTATTTCACAACTTATGCACAATTGTTGTGGATAAGCTGTATATAACATGGAACCTATGATTATAAGCCCTGTTATGTTAGCTACAATAGTCATTTTAACACCTCTTTAATTTATACTTTTTATGACTTTATTCATTATATATCCACAAAATCAACATGTAATATTATGTATATTAACATATTCATAACAGGTTATCCACAAGCGCCTGTGTATAATGTTAATAAGTTGTACTCTTTTTATATTATGCTACATTTTTAGGAATCCTATTCTTAATTATATCTTGCAACAATTGAATAAAATCTTTCCAAATTTTTATTTTCAAGTTTCATATATTTTATTACAATTTGCGATATAATTATAAAAGAGTAGTATCTTGAATTTAATGTAAGGAGGGCAATTTATAGATTATGTCAACAAAGAATACTTCAAGAAGAAACGCCTCAAAAAGACATGTTTTTAAAAATAAATTAACTTTTCCAATAGTCTTCTTAATTGCTTTATTAGCTGGTTATCTAATATTTCATAATATTTCTCCTGAAAAAATTATAGAAGCTAAACCTGATAACCTAAACTTTATAAAAGATAATGCTGATACTGTTAACATCATAGACCATAGCACTGATAATCTTGATATAATTGAATCTCAAAATAGTTCTAAAGCTGAACCTCAAACTACATTAATTAATGATAATAGAGGAATACCAGTATTATATTATCATTCTGTTAGCGAATCTGCTGATAATGAAGTAACAATAACCCCTGAGATGCTTAGAACAGAACTTAAATACATACGTGATCAAGGCTATGTTACATTAACTTTAAGTCAATTTAAAGATTATATATTAAACAATTCCCCTATTCCAAGTAAAAGTATACTTATTACTTTCGATGATGGATATATGGATAATTATGATAATGCTTTTCCCATATTAAAAGATTTGAATATGGTAGCAACTATATTTTGCATAGCCTCTAATCTAGATGGCACTTATTATTTATCAAAAGAAGCTATAAGGGAAATGTCCAATTATGGAATAGATATTGAAAGTCACACTGTTACCCATCCTAAGCTTAATGAAATGACTTATAATAAACAACTGATAGAATTAACAGAGTCTAAAAAAACATTAGAATCAATAACAGGAAAAAAAATTGATTCAATTGCTTATCCTTTTGGAAATTTTAATAATGATAGCATAAAAGCAGCAAAAGATGCCGGCTATACTTTAGGATTTACTACTAAAAGAGGACTTTCAGATAGAGACGATAATCCTCTTGAACTTGATAGGATTTATATCAGTTCTAAATATGATATGAATACATTTAAAGAAATTTTAAATAAAACAGAAAAGTAACTCTAACTTAGAGTTACTTTTCTGTTTTATTTTCCTCATCTTCTGTTATATATTGTGGTAATTTTTGTTGATTGCCTGAGTTATTTATAACTATCGGTATATCATTTTCAGATATAAACTTATTGGTTTTAGTAAGCGCCCCATACTCTAATGCTTTTCCATTTATAGTAATTAAAGTCTTTTTACTGAGTGTTGGAACTTCTTTATTTAATTCTAACATTTCATTATTTAATGCATATTCAAATGTTTCAGCCATAGCTTCATCAATATCCTTATTTAACATATTAACATTCGCAACAAGCTCTTTTCCTCTATCAGTAGGTGAATATGCATATATAACTTTATTATATTTATTAATATTAATTTTTATATTTGAAGTTGTTTGTATAACAACTATGCTTTGAGTTCTTCTGTATTCAATAATAATTCCGCTTCCAATTAATATAAGTATTACTAATAAAATACAAATATGTATTCTATAATTTCTTAGGGTTTTCTTTTGTTTACCTTCACAAAGTTCCCCAATACTTGCTTTACTATTGGTTTTGATTTTTAGAAATTCGCCCTTAGAAGTCACTATGTACGCAGATTTTTTTAATGATTTTATTACTAAACCTTTATATGAATTCTGCTTCTTATTTGAAATACTCATTACATTATTATCTTCTCTTAGTTTTATTCTAAAATAGTCTTGTATATGTCTATAATTAGAATTTGTTAATATTATATAATAAGCTATAATATATTCTCTACATTTTCCTATATATTCAGGTTTAATCTTAGTTAATTTACTTAGTTTTGATATAGGTAAGTCTTTTTTCTTAATGATTATTTCAAGTAGCTCATAATTATCAGTTATGTAGTAAGCTATATTTAAAGAAATATTTCTATCCTTTTCATTAAGTGAAAAGTTTACTAAGTCTTTAAGTAAAACATTATACATGTTTAATTCATCCAAAAATGAAGCTATCTGTTTATTTCTATTGTTATCTGCTGAATCTCCTACTAATAACATTGATGGGATTGAAGCAAATACATATTTATCCTTATTAAACATAGAATTTTCCATATAATTTACACCTCTTTAAAAGATTAACCCTTTATATGACTTATTCATACTATGTTATTATATCATATAAATCTGCTTATCCATAAACCTTTATATGCCCAATTACAAATCAATATTTGGGAGATTATTTATGAAAAGGAAAATTATTTATGTAGACTTTATTAAAAAGCGTAGAATAACATTTATACATTTCATTATAAATAAATTTATTTCTATATTTTTTATTAAATTTAACATTAAGACTAGCACTTCTAAAAATATAGAAATTAGTGACAATAGACGTATTTCTAATTAGCATACTGACTTGTTTTTTATATGACTGAATATCACACTATCTATTGTAATTAACATTGTATAGTTTGCAATGTACAATTAAGGATAAAATATATGCTTTTTTAAATTCCATGGGAAAAGTGAGACTCCAAATTTTACATTTGGCAAGTCGAACTTTCTCTGTGAGTATTTTATATTTGGAAACATGAACCTTCCCTATGAGCATTTTACACTTGAGTTCTCAAACTCTTTCTCTGAGTTTTGTCTATCAATTGTGCATTGTGAATTGTGATATATATGTTAAAATATATATTATATTAAAACATTTAAAGAGGTGACTATATGAGAGTTGGATTAGGATATGATGTGCATAGATTAGTTGAAAATAGAAAATTAATTTTGGGTGGAGTTGAAATTCCATATGATAAAGGATTACTAGGTCATTCTGATGCAGATGTACTTCTTCATGCTATAATGGATTCCTTACTCGGAGCATGTGCTCTTGGAGATATTGGTAAGCACTTCCCTGATACAAATAATACTTTTAAGGGGATATCTAGTATTTTATTACTTAAAGAAACTGGCAATCTAGTTTTCAAAGCTGGCTATACAATAAATAATATTGATGCTACAATAATTGCTCAAAAGCCTAAAATGTTACCACATATTAATAATATGAGAGAAAATATTTCAAAAGCTCTTAATATAGATATGGATAAGATAAATATTAAGGCTACTACTGAAGAGGGACTTGGTTTTACTGGTGAAATGCTTGGAATTTCCTCTCAAAGTATAGCTTCTGTTGAAAATATTAAATCAATTGAAAAATAATAGACTAGGATGATGACTTATTATTTTTTTGAATGTGCCTAATCTTTAAGTATTATAAAATTTGCAACAAATGAAAATAGAAGAGATATTTATTATTTAAATAACCGAATATCTCTTCTACCATCTTCATTTAAAGGTTTTCATTCCAATCAAATTGCTTTTTAATATACCTCGCTTAATTTTTTGAGTAAAACATTTCTAAATATTTGGCCTTTTACTGAATCTTTTATTGCAAACTTGCAAATATCTCTCCATTCGTCTATTGACATACCTATTCTATTTTCTAGTTCTTTTTGTGTGCTTGTTATTAAAGTAGATGAAATTACAAATTCACCCAATTCTTCTGGAGTGTTAAAAATTTTTATATATATAAATTCAGTATTGTCCCCCATCCATTTTTTATTAAAATCTATGATAAATTTTCTTAATTTTATTTCAATTTTATCAGCTGGCATTTCCCATAATCCATTCAAAAATTCATAATCACTTTTCATATTAGTGCAAACTTCTTTGCTTATTTTCTTTAGGTTTTCTCCTTCATTAGCAATCTTACCAACTGTCAAATGTGGAATCCTAGTGACTAGTTTGTCTTGTCCATGTATCCATTTATAAAAAGCTTCTTGTAAAAATGAGTACTGGATATATCCAATTAGACTCTTTATATTTGGGACGTACCCCCATAAATTATTCATTCCATTTTTACGACTAAATATAAGTGTATGAAAATAATAACTCCTTTCAGTAGGTGGTTTCTGTATAAACATATGCCCTCTTATTGTCTTGTGTTCATTGATAATACTTTCCCAATAATTAAATGAATTATAATTTTCCCTCACTTCACTCACCCTCCAAGTAAATATTTTATGAACTGCAAATGGCATTTCTTACTCTTTACCATAATATAAAAAAATATCACACTATGTTCTAAAATTTCATATATTTGTTGTTTTATAATTATTATCCTCTTTATATTATTTTACCCTTAATATCAAATTTTATACCTCTTTTGTATTCATTTAACATATATATATATTAAAATTGATATTTTTTATTGATTACTTTATAATATTACATGTCAAGTAATTTTATATGTAATATAAGAAAAATTCTAAGGAGGATTAAAACATTGTCTTTATGTGAAATATGTAATACCGAAGCTGATATACATCATATTATTCACAGAAGTGAAGGCGGCTTTGATATAGAATTGAATTATAAATATTTATGTCCCTTACATCATAGAGGGAAATATGGACCTCATCAATCCCAAGAAGTCGACCTTCGATATAAGTTAGACCTTCAAAATAAGTTATTTGATATCTTAAAAAAAGATTATTACTCCTTTAAAGAAGTAGCATTAGAATTGAACATTCCTAAAAACACACTTAAAAGAATAACTAAAAATTTAAAACTTTATAAAGAAGGTTATAAAAAGTCAGATGTCATTTTAAAAATAATGGGTGAAAAATTTTACTGTGCGGAAATGATTGTTAATTTGACTTTAGATAAATTAATTAACAGTATTGAGTAATCCCTATTATTAAATTTACTATTTATTATATAAAAAAAGAACTTCTATTTTTCATTAAATAGAAAGTTCTTTTTTCTTTAGGCACATGAAAATAAATAACAAGTCCAAAGTTGCCATGAATATTTTTCATCAGGCAAGGAGACGAATTGCCCTCATAGCGCGCCTATTAGGTCAATTTGCCGATGAGCAGAGAACCAAAATCTATGATTTTGTGTGAATCGCTTACTCAGTGAGCGTATGCGAGTCGAGCTTCCTTTATGATGAGAAATGGGCTGGCAAATGGACTTGTTATTTATTGGATTGTACCTTAATTAATTAAATCAAGAGTCTATCTCCTAAAATACAAAATATCTTGAAGTAACCCCTTCATTGGTTTTATTCCATATTAACTATATTATAATTTCTTAGTTCTTCGTATTCCTCTTCATCATCTTTCATTTCTTTATTTCTATTGTACTCTTTCAATTCTGTTACTTTACAACATCCTAAGCCAAAATCTTTTGTTGGTAACTCTGCTTCTAATTTTTCTAAGGGTGATCTACTTAAATCAACAAAATTCTCTACTAGTGCTAAATCTAAATTATTTAGCTCATAAGTATCATATTCTAAATTCAACACCTCCTCTTCTGATGGCATAGCTAACTCCTTCAACTCTTCCTCTAATCTCAAATCTAAATTTCTTATATACCGGTTTTCTTCTCTTGTTATATCTACTATTTCCTGTACTAAATTGGGTTCTTCTAAATCTTCTGCCTTTAATAATTTTAATTCCAAAGTTTGCACATCCGTTGCTAACTCATTTCTAAGGTCTTCTTTTTCTATTCTAAATTGCTTTACCTTTTCTATAAGTTCATCCGCTTTATATAATAATATATCTGAACTATTATTTAACTCTTCTCCAAGTTTTGCAAGCTCTAATGATGAAAATCCAATTTGCTCTACAGACTCTGATGTATTCTTCACTTCTTCTGATAATTCATATATATTCCCAAGAATTAAATCCTTATCTTGACTAATATTTTTAAATGCACCGTCTATATTTGAAACCTTAGGTGCTATTTCGGTAACTAATACTGCTATTTCTGAAAATGAACTTGATGCTTTACAAATTATATTTTTTTGTTTTTCGAGCTCAGAATCCATATTTTGTGATTCATCTACAAGTGTATTTATTATCTTCATAAGACTATTTATTATTCTATAAATATTTTGTACTGATTCTTTACTTTTATCTGAAAGCTTTCTAATTTCTGATGCTATAACATTAAATCCTCTACCGGCATCTCCTGCACTGGCTGCTTCAATTGCCGCATTAAATGCTAAAAGATTTATTTGTTCTGAAATCCCACTTATAATATGGGTAATTTCATCTACATTTTTCATATCTCCTTGTATATACTCTATGCTCATTGCAAATTTTTCAAAGCTACTATTAACACTTATAATTCCATCATTTAAGTCCTCTATATCCTTATTTCCTCTTAATGATTTGTCATTTATAATTGAAACATCTTGGCTAATTGAATGAACATTATCTTTAGCTACATTTACTTCATGACTAAAGCTTGTAAGTCTATTACTTATTTCTTTAAAATCTAGACTTTGTCTGCTAGTATTCTCTGAAACCTCTTCTATAGAGGCTGATATTTCTTCTGTAAGTACTGACAAATCTGTTACAATTTTATTTAATGATAATGAAC
>Ga0302165_10000775_pt1 | contig 11374 bp, 9 predicted proteins | sample I_Fen_E3_2_FD_193499 | JGI IMG/M metagenome (GOLD analysis project Ga0302165, IMG submission 193499) | Peat permafrost microbial communities from Stordalen Mire near Abisko, Sweden - I_Fen_E3_2 | ecosystem: Environmental > Terrestrial > Soil > Wetlands > Permafrost | place: Sweden: Abisko... | reverse complement strand
GCCTTAAGTCTTTTTTCTGCAACCTCTGTCAAAACTTTATCTTTAGTGTATAAAAGATAAGCATATGCAATTCTATTAGATCTACCTACTCTACCTCTTAATTGATAAAGTTGAGAAAGTCCCATCTTATCTGAATTATAAATTATTATTGTATTTACATTTTGAATATCCATCCCCGTCTCTATAATTGTTGTACAAATTAATACGTTATATTCTTGTGACATAAAATCAAACATTTCTCTTTCAAGTTGTCTTTCTGCCATTTGTCCGTGAGCAATTCCAACCTTACTTTCTGGGACTAATGCTTGCACAAACTTAGCCATTCTTTCAATGTCTTCAACTCTATTATATACAAAATAAACCTGACCACCTCTACCTATTTCTCTAAGAATAGCATCTCTTATAAGTTGATCATTTTGTTCTACAACATAGGTTTGAATAGGGTATCTTTCTTCTGGTGGAGTTTCTATAACAGAAATATCTCTAACTCCACTTAGTGACATGTGAAGAGTTCTAGGAATTGGTGTTGCACTTAAAGTCAAAACATCAACATTTTTCTTAATGTTTTTAATTTTTTCTTTTTGTTTTACTCCAAATCTTTGTTCTTCATCTACTACTAGCAATCCTAAATCTTTAAATTGTATATCTTTCGATACTAACCTATGAGTACCTATTAAAATATCTAAATTCCCTTCTTTTGCAGTTTGCAAAATTTCTTTTTGTTGTTTTGCAGTTCTAAATCTGCTAACCATATCTATCTTTATCGGAAAATCAGAAAATCTATTTCTTATATTTTTATAATGTTGTTCTGCTAAAATAGTGGTTGGCACTAATATTGCAACTTGTTTTCCATCCATAACAGCTTTAAACGAAGCTCTTAAAGCAACCTCAGTCTTACCATATCCAACGTCTCCACATAAAAGTCTGTCCATAGGCTTATCCGATTCCATATCTTGTTTTATTTCTTCTATTGATGTTAATTGGTCTGGAGTTTCTTCAAATGGGAACTCATCTTCAAATTGCTTTTGCCACTGGGTATCCTTAGGAAATTTATGTCCTTTTACAGTACTTCTCATAGCATAAAGTTTAACTAAATCTTCAGCTATTTCATTAATTGATTTTCTTGCCTTTGCCTTTGCCTTTTGCCATTCAATACTTCCAAGCTTATTAACCTTAGGAAATTTGCCTTCACTTCCAATGTATTTTTGGATTAAATCAAGTTGATCTACTGGAACATATAATTTATCACCTTTATCATATACAATATCTAAATAATCTCTTTTATGTCCTCCAACATCAATTTGCTTAATTCCTTTATAAACACCAATTCCATGATTAGCATGAACTACATAATCTCCTGGCTTTAGTTCTGCAAAGCTCTTAATCTTAGAAATTCCTTTTTTCTTTGATTTGCTATTTTTGAGTTTCCTCTTTGCTTCACCAAATACTTCTCTATCTGATATTACACAAGTTTTGTAATTGGGATATTCAAAACCTTTTAATTGGTTACCAAAAGTTATTACAACCTCACCATATTCAATTTTATCAACATCGTCTTTATAAATACTTTCTATTCCTCTATCTCTCAAAGTCCCTACTAAACGTTCTCCTCTAGCTCTTGTTCCTGATAATATTAAGGTCTTATATCCTGCAGTTTTTTTACTTAGTATATCATCAATCAATAAATCCAATTGTCCTTGATAACTATTTAATGTAACTTGAACTATATCTACTACTGTATACGGCGTAAGCCAGTCAGTACCTTTAGTTATAGCTTCAAAAAAAACAACATTTTTATCTTCGAACGATTCTAATACCCCTTCTTTATTAACTAATAAATTTCCTTGACCTGGGAATATATCACCTCTTTGGGAAAACGAAGCAAAATTTTCTTCAAATTCCAAATACGTAGATTCTAATTTCCCCTTACATCTTTGAACATTATCTACTATGAAAAAGTAATCTTTAAAATAGTCAAAAAGACTTTCTGTTTCTTTAGTAAAATATGGCAAGTAACTGTCTATTGTTTCAAAAGATGATGTTTCTTCCAATGATTCTAGATTTTTGTTTAATATTTTTCTTAGCTTTTCTACTCTGTCATTATCCTTATCACTGGAAGCAATTTTATCAAATTCTTCTCTAAGCTTGTCACGTCCAAATTTTATAGTTTCCTCAGATATTATTATTTCTTTTGCAGGAAAAATATCTAATTTCTTCACTTTTTCAATGCTTCGTTGAGACTCTGTATTGAAAGTTCTAATTGATTCTATTTCATCACCAAAAAGTTCAACTCTATATGGATAAGTTGAACACGTTGGAAATACGTCTAATATTCCACCTCTTAATGAAAATTGACCTTTTCCTTCTACCATTTCTACTCTTTCATAACCAGACTGAACTAATGTTTTTGATATTTCCTTAAGATTAGCTTCACTGCCTTCCTTTAACTTCATACTATACTCTAAAAATAATTTATGTGGAGTATATTTAGCTGCAAATGAATCTATTGAGGTTACTATTATTTTCTTTTTCTTATTTAATATTTCATTTATTACTTTTAATCTTTCCCACCTTAAATCCCCAGAAATAGCATCAATACTGTAGAAAACCGTTTCTTTAACTGGAAAATAGTATACTTCATTTGTATACAATATCAAATCTTCATAAAGGTCTTTTGCTTCCATATCACTTTGAGTCACAATTATCATGGATTTATCAATATTCTCAAAAATTCCATCTATAATATATCCTCTACCTGATTCAGATGAACCATATATCCCAATAGGATACTTTTTACTTTCGATACCTTTTATGATATTTTGAAATTCTATGCTACTTTCTAAGGGCTCTAGTAACCCTTTTAATCTCATCCCATGCACCTTCCTTAAATTGTTTTATTTACTTTAAATCCATTAAACTGATTCATAGCTGTTTTTACATCACTTTTTATTATTTCTGCAGTTGCCTTTGTTACTGCATCTATGCTTTCACTTAAAACATCAACTTCTTCTTTTGTAAATTTGCCTAACACATATTTTATTAAATCTCCGTTAGGTTGTCCTACGCCTACTTTTATTCTAGAAAAAACATCCCTGCCAAGATGTGCTATAATACTTTTTATTCCATTATGCCCACCTGCACTTCCTTTTTCTCTTATTCTTAAACTTCCTACGTCTAAGCTAATATCATCATATATAACTAAAATATCATCATTATCCAGATTATAAAAGTCTACCACTGCTTTTACACTTTCTCCACTTAAATTCATAAAAGTGGTTGGCTTTAAAAGTATAACCTTTTCTCCACCAATAAATCCTTCTCCATATGTACCTTTAAATTTTTGCCTGTTTATTTCAATATTATACTCTTTTGCAATATTATCAACAACTTTAAACCCAATATTATGTCTTGTATCCTCGTATTCCTTACCTGGATTTCCGAGACCTACTATTAAAAACATACATTTCTCCTCCTTAGAAATTTTATCTATTTCTACTATTCTTATATTTTGTAAGTGAAAATGTGAATGTAACACCTATATGCGGATTATTTTTAACCCACACCTCTTCACCTTGTTGCATAAGTATCATCCTTACTATAGGTAATCCAAGTCCAGTACTAACTTTATTTGTTCTAGATTTATCTGACTTGTAAAATCTATCCCATATATGTCGTATTTCTTCATCTCCAATTTTAGGACCATTATTATATATTTGTACAAAAACTTTTGATCCTTTATGATATGTGCTAATTTTTATAATTCCATTACTACCACAATACTTAATAGCATTGTCCAATAAATTAGTTATAACTTGCATTGTTTTATCTTCATCAGCATTTACATAATATTTTTCTTTTTGTAGCTCTACTTTTAATGTTATTTCTTTTTCTTTTATATTTTGCTCATTATTTATGATACACAATCTAATTAATTCATTTATATTGATCTTTTTCATGTTAAATTTTAATTTACCAGATTCAATAGTTGATAAATCCAGTAAATCATTAATTAGTCTTGTAAGTCTTTTTATTTCACTATAAACTCTATCTAAATAATAGCCTTCTTTATCTTTTGGAATTACTCCATCAATTATGCCTGCAATAAATCCCTTTATAGACGTAATTGGAGATCTTAATTCATGAGAAACATTTGATATGAAATCTCTCCTATTATTCTCAACTTTTTCCAACGATTCAGCCATTATATTAAAGGAATTAGCAAGTTCACCAATTTCATCTTTTGATACCATACTAACTCTTCTATTAACTTCTCCACTTGCAAATTTTTTAGCTGCATTATTAATTTCAGCTAAAGGATTAATTAATATTTTCTTTGAAACTAAAGACAATACTGCTGATGCAAATACCATTGCAACTAATGAAAATATCCATACAATAAAATAAATTCTATGTAATTGCTTGCTTATTATTGATAAAGGGGTTGTCATTATAACATATCCTGAAAATTCATCATTTTGCATTACTGGATATATATAAGTATAATTCTCATTAATATATTCTACAGATTTTCCACTAGTTAAAATCTGCATATTCTTTTCTGAAATATTTTGTTTATTTTCTACCTCAATATTATAAAATTTTACAGTTTTATTCTCTTTAATTTTAGAATATGCATATATGGAAGTATACTTATCTGAAACAATAATATCTGCATCAGCTCCAACACTTGCCATATCTACTATTGCTTGCAATTTATCAAATTCTATATCACCCTTTTCAGCACTATACATTTTAATAACGTTAGATATATATTCTCCATTTTGCTCAAATTGTGTCCTTTTTTCATTAAAATATGTGATTTTAAACCACATAGATAACATCCATGCCAATAAGACTAAAACAATGGTTAAAATAATTATAAATGTCATTATTAACTTTTGAAGTAGGCTCCCACATTTCATTTACTTCACCTCAAATTTATATCCAACACCCCATACAGTTTCAATTTCCCATTGCTCCCCACCACTTATTTTCTCTCTTAATCTCTTTATATGAACATCTACAGTTCTAGAATCCCCAGGATATTCATATCCCCAAACTTCGCAAAGCAATTGTTCTCTTGTAAAAACTTTATTTTTATTATTTGCTAGATAGTACAATAATTCAAATTCCTTTGGTGGCATTTTTTTTTCTTTTCCATTATATGTTACTTTATAAGAAGTTGAATCTATTGATAAATCACTTAATTTTATTATTTCACTTTTAATATTTTCTGAAGAATATCTTCTTAATACCGCTTTAACTCTAGCTAGTAATTCCTTGGGCTCAAAAGGCTTTACTATATAATCATCTGCACCAAGCTCTAATGCTAAAACCTTATCAAAAGTATCTCCCTTTGCTGTAATCATTATAACTGGTGTCTCTTTTTGTTTTCTTATCCATTTTAAAATATCAATTCCATCTATATAGGGTATCATTACATCAAGTAAAATTATATCTGGACTATACTCTAAATATAATTTTTGAGCTTCTTTACCATCTAAAGCTATCTTGGTATTGTATCCAGAACTTTTTAAATACATATCTATTACTTCACTAATATTTTCATCATCGTCTACAATTAAAACTTTAGCTGTACCCCGCTCCATTACTTTCCCTCCCCATTAATTTAAGTTATATTATTCACAATCTTAATATAGCATAAATGAATTATTTTTTATATCAAACAAAGAAATTTGAATGTATCTTATATAAAATAATAAAAAATAGAATGTATATTTGTTAAATCCTTTAGAACAAATATACATTCTGGTTTCCTTTTCACTAGTTTAAGAACTTTTCAAATTGTTGATATTCAAATAATTTGCTTATTGGCTCATCATCATAAATTCTCTTTATTGCCTCTGCAAATAAAGGTGCAACTGAAATTGATCTAATTTTAGAATTGTAATTATCTTCATTTAACGGAATTGTATTTAACATTACTAGTTCTTCAATTGCTGAATTATTTATTCTATCCATTGCTGGTCCTGATAGCACTCCATGAGTACAACAAGCATAAACATTTTTAGCGCCTAACTCTTTAAGTGCATTTGCTGCATTTGCAATAGTTCCAGCAGTATCTATCATATCATCAATTAATATGCATCTCTTGCCTTCAATATCTCCTATGATATTCATTATTTCTGAAACATTTGCTTTTGGTCTTCTTTTATCTATAATTGCAATTGGTGCATGTAAATTATCTGCAAACTTTCTTGCCCTAGTCACACTTCCTAAGTCTGGCGAAACTACAACAACATCTTCTTGATCTATTAATCCCTTTGATATAAAGTGTTCTGCAAGTATTGGTGCACCAAGTAAATGGTCAACAGGAATATTAAAGTATCCTTGAATTTGGGCTGCGTGTAAATCCATAGTTAGAACTCTATGTGCTCCTGCTGCCGTTAATAAATCTGCAACTAGTTTTGCAGTTATTGGATCTCTTGCCTTAACCTTTCTGTCTTGTCTCGCATATCCATAATATGGTATAACAGCCGTAATTCTGCCTGCTGATGCTCTTTTAAACGCATCAATCATAATTAATAATTCCATTAAGTTATTATTAACAGGTGAAGAAGTAGATTGTACTATGAATACGTCATTTCCTCTAACAGTTTCATTTATATCAACAGATATTTCTCCATCACTAAAAGTTGAAACATTAGATCTTCCTACTGGAATTCCTAATATATCTGCTATTTCTTGTACTAATTGTAAATGTGAATTTCCAGTAAATACTTTTATATTTCTTCCATGGGTTATCATAATTAAGAAGACCCCCTTAAATTTTTTGGTTGATTTATAATTAAATTTTTATTTTTTTAATCCTTTTTTTTTAACCCATCCACTAATATTTCTTTGTTTAGCTCTCGCAACTGCAAGGTCACCCTCATTTACTTCAGATGTAATAGTAGATCCAGCTGCAATATATGTATTATCGTGAATTGTAACAGGCGATACTAAATTAGTATTACAACCTATAAAGCTATGGTCTCCAATAATGGTCTTATATTTATTTTTACCATCATAATTTACAACTACTGTACCACATCCAAAATTGCATTCTGACCCAACCTCAGCATCCCCTATATAAGTTAAATGAGATACCTTAGTTCCATCCCCTATAGTTGATTTCTTTATTTCTACAAAATCTCCTATTCTAGCATGTTTACCTATTGTAGTTTCAGGTCGGATATATGCAAAAGGTCCAACTGTTGTATTGTCTCCAATATTACTACTTAATATAACTGAAGATTGAATATCTACTTCATTTCCAATAATACTATCTGAAATTCTTGAATTTTGATAAAGTAAACAATTCTCCCCTATTTTTGTATTTCCTTCTAAAATATTGTTAGGATATATTATTGTATCTTTTCCTATTTCAACATCAATTCCTATATATGTTGTTTTCGGATCAATTAATGTAACTCCATTTTCCATATGTTTAAGATTTATTCTATTTTTGAGTATTTCTTCTGCTTCTGCTAGTTGAACTCTTGAATTTACTCCAATAGTTTCTTCGTAATCTGTTAGAACTGCACCTACTTTTTTACTCTTTGTTTTTAATATTTCTATGATATCAGTAAGATAATATTCTCCTTGTTCATTATTATTATCTAATTTGCTTAAAGCCTCCACTAATAATTCAATATCAAAGCAATATATTCCAGAATTCATTTCTGTAATGTTAAGTTCTTCTTGATTACAATCCTTATGTTCAACAATTTTTAAAACTTCATTATTTTCTCTTACAATTCTTCCATAACCTGTTGGATCATCAACGTTTGCAGTTAAAATAGTCGCTGAATTATTATTTTGAATATGATCACTTACTAATCTTTCAATTGTTGATTCCTTTATTAGAGGACTATCCCCTGAAAAAATTGCGACTACGCCTTTTTTATCTTTTAAAAATTCCCCAGCACATTTAACAGCATGACCTGTTCCTAATTGTTCAGCTTGTAGTGAATAAGATACTTTTTTATCTAATGTTCTTTCTTTTACAAGCTCAGCTCCTTTACCTATAATTACCTCTATGTCATCAATCCCTGAATTTCTTATTGAGTCTATAACATGTTTTAACATTTCTTTACCGCATACTTTATGCAGCACTTTAGGTAAATCAGACTTTATTCTCTTACCTTGACCAGCTGCTAAAACTAGTGCACATTTATACATTATATATCACACCTCATTTATAAATTTAGGCATATAAAAAAATTAACCGTTCTCCGATTTTTTTTGAATATGCCTTATATTAACACCATTAATTCCCTTAATAACGTGCTAAATATCCATATTAATTCAATTATATTTGAAAGCTACTCTTATTTCAACCCATATAACCGCTTAATATTTCCTTTAAAAATTTAATTTCATGAAATAAGAGGAAGTCACAAAAACTTCCTCTTACGTCTCAAAACTATTACCCTTCTACAACTTCTTCTGAAATAGCTTTTTCATAAGCTTCTAAAATCGCAGTTTGAATTTTTTCTCTTGCTTCTGTATTTATTGGGTGAGCTATGTCCTTAAATTCTCCATCTGGTGTTTTTCTACTAGGCATAGCAATAAATAAACCCGCTTGTCCTTCTATAACTTTGATATCATGAATTACAAATTCATTATCAAATGTGACAGAAACTATTCCTTTCATTTTACCTTCTGATGTAATCTTTCTAATTCTAACATCTGTAATTTGCATTTTACTCCACCCCTCCCAGTTGCTTAAAAATTATTTAATATTTATATAATTTCTCCACAAATTTCTAAATTCCTTTTTTATATTTGATAAATCCTTATAAAATTTATTTTTTTAGAGGTTTACATAAAATGCTATAAATATAAGATTATTTAATTTTACTTAAGAAAATATTTTTGAAGGTTGTATTCCAATAATTGCTGATTTATCTACTTCCGTTAATTCAACAATAGAAACGTATTCATCAACTAATTTCTTTTCAATTTGCTTATTATCTATTAATACTCCAATTCCTACGAGCTCACTATCGAATTCCTTTAGTAGAGCTTTAATTCCAACCGCAGTTCCTCCGCCTTTCATAAAGTCATCAATAAATATACATTTACTAGATATTTTCATTGATTTTTTTGACAATGCCATTTGTTGTAACCTTCCGTTACTGCCCGAAACATAATTTATAGTAACTGTTGGTCCTTCTGTTGCTTGACTATCTCTTCTTGCAATAACCAATTGTACGCCTAAATTTCTAGCTACTTCGTACGCTAGGGGAATGCCCTTAGTTTCAACAGTTATTACGTAATCAACATCTTTTCCTTTAAAGCATGATGAAAGCATAACTCCAGCTTTGCTTATTATTTTAGGGTTGTACACCAAGTCTGTCATATATATTATATTTCCAGGAATAACTCTTCCATCGTCACTTAATTGCTTACATAGCTTTAGTGCAAAAGCCTTCTTTTTTTCCTCACCACTTTGTGGAATATATTTTATTCCTCCTGCAACACCAGCAATTGTTTCGATTTTACCCATTTCAAGTTTTTCTAAAACTTCACGAACAACAACTATATCTTCACTTATAGTAGATTTGGCTGCATTTAATAATTCCGAAAAATTATTCAATCCTAGTATTTTATTAGGATTTTCTAATAATATTTTGGTTATGGCAACTACTCTTTTATTTCTCGTAAATTTCTCCATTTTAATCACCTACACGAATTTTTTTATATTAAATCGCTTTAATATTCATATTTTATGCTAAATTTAAGTTAATATCAATATTTTTAGTTATAAATGTTAATGTATATATTTCTAACTTATTCACAAATATGATAAATCTTCATAAAATATTATGTATTTAGTTTTTCCTATGGTTCATTTTTAGAAAAATGTATATAATTATAGTTAAAGTATAAAACTAAAAGTTTTAATTGAGTTTTAAAAAATATATAATAAAGCTTTGGTTTTATTAATTAAAAAGGAGTTGATCGTTTGTCTTTCGATTTTATAAAGGATAAAGATAAGAAAATTCATTTTATTGGTATTGGTGGAATTAGTATGAGTGGGCTTGCTGCTGTTTTATTAAATAGTGGATTCAAGGTATCCGGTTCAGATTTTAAAAATTCTCCAATTATTGAGAAATTAAAAGCTTCAGGTGCTGAAATTTACATAGGTCATAAAAGAGAAAATATTAAAAATGTAGATTTAGTAGTTTATACTGCTGCAATACCATCTGATAATGCTGAACTTTTAGAAGCTCAAGAAAAAAATATTACATTAATGGACAGGGCTGAATTCTTAGGTCAAATTATGAAAGGCCATAAATATAATGTAGCAATATCAGGTACTCACGGAAAAACTACATGTACATCAATGCTTTCTCATGTTACACTTGCTGGTAATTTAGACCCAACTATTTTAGTAGGTGGGGAATTAGATATAATTGGTGGAAACTTTAGAATAGGTAATAGTGAGTATTTTTTAACTGAAGCTTGTGAATATAAGCGCTCATTTCTAAAATTTTTCCCATATGTAGGGGTAATATTAAATATTGATGCAGACCACTTAGATTGTTATAAAGACATAGATGAGATTGCTGCCACCTTCTTAAAATTCTCTAAACTTATTCCTGAAGATGGATATCTTGTAGGATATGCTGATGATTTTAGAGTTAAAGAAATTCTATCAAAAGCAAATTGCAATACTTTAAGCTATGGTTTTGATGTAACTGCAGATGTAACTGCTAAAAATATTATCTTCAATAAAGATGGTTGTGCAACTTTTGATATATATAAAGATAATAAAAATTTATTTACTCTTACTTTAACTGTCCCAGGTAAGCATAGTATATTAAATGCTCTTGCTTCAATCTGTGTTTCTCTTATATTTAATATTTCTAGTGAAAATATAATTGAAGGATTATCACAATGTAAGGGTGCTCATAAGCGATTTGAGTATAAGGGTGAATTAAATGGAGTTACTGTAATTGATGATTATGCTCATCATCCTACAGAAATTAAAGCTACTTTAAGTACTGCAAAACAAATTAGCCATAATAAAACTTATTGTATCTTCCAACCTCATACTTATACTAGAACAAAAGCTTTGTTTGATGAATTTACAGAATGCTTCAATGATACTGATGAGCTTATATTAATGGATATTTACGCTGCTCGTGAAAAAAATACTGGACTTGTATCTTCTGATGAACTTGGAGATGCCATAAGAAGCAAAGGTATAAAATGCACTAATGTTCATTCCCATGATGAAGCATTAACTTATGTGAAGTCAAAACTTACTTCTGGTGATTTACTATTAACAGTTGGTGCTGGAGATGTAGTTATTGTTGGAGAAAATTTTTTAAATAAATAATGCACAATTGACAATGCACAG
>Ga0302165_10000773_pt1 | contig 11382 bp, 12 predicted proteins | sample I_Fen_E3_2_FD_193499 | JGI IMG/M metagenome (GOLD analysis project Ga0302165, IMG submission 193499) | Peat permafrost microbial communities from Stordalen Mire near Abisko, Sweden - I_Fen_E3_2 | ecosystem: Environmental > Terrestrial > Soil > Wetlands > Permafrost | place: Sweden: Abisko... | reverse complement strand
ATACTGGAACTATGTCTACAGGGATAGGGTTATGTCATGTGAAAAACCTTACAGAAGATTTACAAGGTACAATTGGAGTAGAAAGTGAAATAAATAAAGGTACTAAATTTACGGTTAGTATACCAATATCAAAACTATAAAAATATTGAATAAGGCATATTGATTTGTTATTTTCTGAATATGTCTAAATTAGGGGGGGCTGTTTATGCAAACAACATTTATGATTATTGATGATGATATAGCTGTAGGAAAAATTTTAGAACAGATAATTAAAAAAAACCAATTAGGTAGAGTAGTATCTATATTAACAACAGGAAAAAATGCAAAAGATACTATTATAAAATTAAATCCTGATGTTGTATTAATTGATCTTTTGTTACCAGAAGTAGATGGTATTGAAATTGTAAAAAGAGCTATGGATAGCGGATATAATGGTAAAATCATAATGATATCGCAGGTTGAAGAGCAAGATATGATTTCAAATGCTTATAAAAGTGGAATACTTTTTTATATTAATAAGCCAATTAATATGATTGAAACAGTTAGTGTAATTAGTAATGTGAAAAAGCAAGTGGAATTAGAAAAATCTATTTCAGTAATTAAAAATATAGTCTTTCCTGAAACAATTCAAAAAGTTGAAGAAGTAAAAAAAGAAATACAGCAATCTTTAGAAGAAAAACTATCACAAATATTTTCAGATATAGATATTGTAGGCACATCTGGATCGGATGAATTAAAACTTGTAATATTGCGTATTATAAATAAAAAAGAAATGTATCCATCTAAACCATATCAGTTAAAAGAAATTTATATGGAAGTTGCTACGGAACTTTATGGTAATATGTTAGCAAATATCAACTGTAAGTCAATGGAACAGCGCATTAGGAGAACAATTAGTAAGGCTATGAATGCTGTAGCTAATTTAGGACTAGAAGATTTAAATAATAGTATATATATGAAATATTCATCATCTCTTTTTGAAATTAAGCAAGTAAGACAAGAAATACAACATTTGAAAGACCCATCTGCTGAACAAGGAAAAATAAATACGAAAAAATTTATTGAAGGAATATTATTTAAAGTATTGAACTAATTCATAGATATCAAAGTAGAAATTGGACTTATGAATATGAAGTACTAGAATAAGGCGTATGAATTTAAAGCAATAATGTAATTTAGAATTTGATTCTGTATAATTAAAAACTACATAAAACTACAAAAAACACAGAATCTTAAAATCCATTGATTATAATGCTTTTGTAATATATACTTTGTTTAAGATTTAGAACTGAGCGAAGGAGCTTTGGCATATATGCCAAGGCTCCTTTTTTATATCATAAAAAATTATATATTAATAATAATATTTGAAATGGAGATTAAAACAATGGATAAGAACAAAAATAAAACACAAGAAAGAACTTTAAATACTGCACAGTTGTTAGTTAAATGTTTAGAGGAAGAAGAAGTAAAATATATATTTGGTATTCCCGGTGAAGAAAATCTTGAGGTTATGAATGCAATTTATGATTCTTCAATTGAATTTATTACAACTAGACATGAACAAGGTGCAGCCTTTATGGCTGATGTATATGGTAGATTAACTGGCAAGGCAGGTGTTTGTTTAGCTACACTTGGACCTGGAGCAACAAATTTAGTTACTGGTGTTGCAGATGCACACAGTGATGGAGCTCCTCTTGTTGCAATTACTGGACAAGTAGGAACAGAAAGAATGCATATTACATCTCATCAATTTTTGGATTTATGCAAAATGTTTGAGCCAATTACAAAAAGAACAAAGATGATTGTTCGTCCTAATGCAGTAAATGAAATTGTGCGTATTGCATTTAAATATGCAGAAAGCGAAAAGCCTGGGGCATGTCATATAGATTTACCTGTTAATATAGCTAAAATGCCAGTTGATCTTTGTGAAAAACCTTTAATTAAAAAAATACAACCAAAAGAAATTGCTGAACTTGAAACAATTGAAGAAGCAGCAGCTGAAATATTTAAAGCTCAAAACCCAGTAATATTAGTAGGAAGTAGTGCTGTAAGAGGACAAGCAAGTGAAGCTTTAACTAAATTTGCAACTGATTTAAAGATTCCTGTTGTTGTGACAATGATGTCAAAAGGAATTATTCCATGTGATAACCCATATTTTATATCTACTATTGGTATTCCACAAAAAGATTATGTAAATAAAGTAATTGAAAATGCTGACTTAGTAATAGCAGTTGGTTATGACATTGTGGAATATGGTCCAGCAAAGTGGAATCCTAAGGGTGATATAGAAATTATACATATCGATAATAGACCAGCCCATATTAATAAACTATATCAAACAAAAGTAGAAGTAATTGGAGATATTTCAGAATCTTTATTAAATATTGCAAGAAGAACTACAAGAAAAGAAGAACCTGAATATGCTTTAAATATTAAGGAAAAAATGATGGCAGAGTATGCAAGTTATTCAGAGGATATATCTTTTCCTATGAAACCTCAAAAGATTTTATCAGATGTTAGAAAAGTAATGGGTGCAGATGATATTATTGTTTCAGATGTAGGTGCACATAAGATGTGGATTGCTCGTCATTATGATTGCTACAAACCAAATACATGTATAATATCTAATGGTTTTGCAACAATGGGAATTGGTGTACCAGGTGCAATTGCAGCAAAATTAATTAATCCAGATAAAAAGGTACTAACAATTACTGGAGACGGTGGTTTTATGATGAATAGTCAAGAAATTGAAACGGCAGTTCGTATTGGAACACCATTTGTAACATTGATATTCAATGATAGTAATTATGGTCTTATTAAGTGGAAGCAACTTGATCAATATGGAAAGAGCTGTTATGTTGATTTTTCAAATCCTGATTTTGTAAAATTGGCAGAAAGTATGAATGCTAAGGGTTATCGTATTGAAAAAGCAGAGGATTTAATTCCAACATTAGAAGAAGCATTTAAACAAACAGTACCAGTTATTATTGATTGTAGAGTTGATTATGATGAAAATGTAAAACTAACTGAACATCTAAAAGGCATTTATGAAAATTTATAGGAATGTATAAAATGCAATGATTATAAATTGAAATTATGTGACAAATTTAATAAATGTTTAAAGGGATACACGGATTGTATTACTTTGAAACTAAAATATAGCAATGAGGCTATTCAAGAAGCAATTCTATTAGAATAGTCTCTATTTTTATGATTAACGGGGGGATATAAATGATTAAGATAGAAAATCTAGTTAAAAATTTTGGAAATGCACGTGTTTTAAAAAACGTGAATTTAACAGTAGGTGAAGGTGAAAAATTAGTTGTCATAGGACCTAGTGGATCTGGAAAGTCAACGCTTATAAGATGTATGGATTATTTAGAAGAGCCAACTTCAGGAAAAGTGACTGTAGATGGATATGATTTGAGTTTAAAAAAGGATTTAGCTAAAGTGCGTCAAAGTACTGCAATGGTTTTTCAACAATTTAATTTATATCCACATATGACAGTATTAGAAAATCTTACATTAGCGCCAATAAAACTTCAAAATGTAAGTAAGAAAGATGCGGAAGAGTCTGGATTAAAGTATTTAAAAAAGGTAGGTCTTTCAGAAAAGGCAAATGCTTATCCAAGTCAATTATCAGGAGGACAACAACAGAGAGTTGCCATAGCAAGAGCACTTAATATGCATCCTAAGATAATGTTATTTGATGAACCAACATCTGCATTAGACCCTGAAATGATTCAAGAAGTATTAGATGTATTAGTTGGATTATCTAAGGAAAATATTACAATGGTTGTTGTAACTCATGAAATGGGATTTGCAAAACAAGTAGCAGATAGAATTGTATTTATGGATGGTGGTCAAATAATAGAAGAAGCACATCCGGAAGAATTTTTTTCAAATCCGAAAAATGAGAGAGCTAAAAGCTTCTTAAATAAAATTATAAGATAAGTTTCAATTCATAATTAATACAACAAAATTCCATGAAGTTTAGAAAATATAATTAAAAGATTCTGTGGGAATTTTAGCATTAATTGTACATTGTTAATTAAAAAATAAAAATATAGGGGGATAAAGATATGAAATTAAGAAAAGTATTATTATCATTAGGAGTAGGTGTATGTATTATGATGACAGGTTGTGGTTCATCATCATCAACAAGCACAGGAGGAAATAATAGTTCTGAGGCAAAAGAAATACAAGCAATAAAAGATAGAGGCGTATTAAAAGTTGGGGTAAAAGTTGATGTTCCGAAATTTGGTTATAAAAACGCTGAAACAGGTCAAATAGAAGGATTTGAAATTGATTTATCTAAGCAAGTAGCAAAGAAGATTTTAGGGGATGAAAATAAAGTTGAATTCCAAGGGGTTACAGCAAAGACAAGAGGTCCACTTCTTGATAATGGAGAAGTAGATATGGATGCTTGTACATTTACAATAACTGAGGAGAGAAAGAAGAGTTATAATTTTTCTGACTCATATTTAAAAGATGGTGTTGGGTTACTTGTTAAAAAGAGTCTTGGTGCATCATCACTTAAAGATTTAGATGGAAAGACAATTGGCGTAGCTCAAAGTGCTACAAGTAAAGCTGCATTAGAAGAAGAAGCAACTAAACAAGGAATTAAACTAAAATTCTCTGAACTTGGTAGTTATCCTGAAATTAAAGCTGCATTAGATTCTGGAAGAGTTGATTGCTTTGCAGTTGATGCATCTATTTTAAATGGATATGTTGATGATTCTACAGTAATATTAAACGATAGATATAACCCTCAAGAATATGGTATTGCAAGTAAAAAGGATAATACTGAACTTGCCAAAGTAATAAATGAAGTTGTGAATGAAATGAAAACTTCAGGTGAAATGGATAAATTAATTGCAAAGTGGGATATAAAGTAATGAACAGTCCATTTGCATGGTTTAAATGGCAAGCAGTTTTTAGAGATTATAACATATTCTTTGAGGGATTTTTAACAACACTTGAAGTAGCAGTTTTAGGACTTGCACTTTCATTAATACTTGGAGTTGTCTTTGGAGTACTTTCTACAAGTAAATTAAAAATTTTTAAAATTATAAGTAGAATATATGTAGAAATAATTCAAAATACACCTCTTGTAATTCAGATATTCTTTTTATTCAATGGACTTCCATATATAAAGGTGATATTACCAGTTTTTCTAATAGGTGTATTGGGAGTTGGATTTTATCATGGTGCATATATAGCAGAAGTGGTAAGAACTGGTATAACATCTACACCAAAGGGACAATTTGAGGCAGCTAAGTCTCAAGGATTCTCTTATACTCAAACTATGAGGTATATAATATTACCACAAACTATAAAGATAATAATACCACCACTTACAAACCAATTAGTAAACTTAATAAAAAATACTTCAGTATTAGCAATGATTGCAGGTGGAGATTTAATGTATAGAACAGACTCATGGTCAAGTTCAAATATGTACTATGGTCCTGCATATGCTATATCTGGTTTACTTTATTTTATAATGTGCTATCCACTAGCAAGATTTGCAAGAAAACTTGAATTAAAAGAAAAGAAGGAAAAAACAACTGTTTCTGAGACTTCTATGGAAGGGTTATCAGTTGCAACTGAAGGGGGGTTATAAGATGTCACAGGTATTCAATCAAACGACTTTGTTATTTTTATTAAATGGAATGAAATTGACTTTAATTATAGCACTTGTATCAATTGCATTAAGTATGTTTTTTGGAACGATTCTTGCTGTACTAAGAAATTTTTCAAATGGTATTTTAGGAAAAATAGCAACTATCTATATAGAAATTTTTAGAAATACACCATTATTATTATGGATACTAGCTATTAGATTTCTAGTGCCAATACCACCTATGTATTCAGGAATTTTATCATTCACCTTATTTACTTCGGCTGTAATGGCAGAAATACTTAGAGGTGGAATGAATTCAGTCAGCAAGGGACAATATGAAGCAGCTTATTCACAAGGGTTCTCAAAATTTCAAACTTTAAAGTATATAATATTACCACAAAGTTTTAGAAGTTGTATTCCAACGTTTCTATCTCAAGGAGTTACAGTAATAAAAGATACATCTTTCTTATGGGCAGTTGGAATAGAAGAATTTACAGGTAAAGGAATGATACTTATGGGAAGTTTTGCAAGCTCATATCAAGTGTTCTTATTATTTGGAACCATAGCTGCAACATACTTTGTAATAAATTTTGCAATATCATGTAGTGTTAGAACTATTAAAACTGCATATTAATAAGTTGCAACAGTTAATTTTATAAAAATAGAAAAAAGGACTGCCTAAAAAATAGAGGCAGTCCTTTTAACTTGTGTTCAGTAACAAGTTAATTAACCAAAGCTTGGCATAGAAAAATATAACTGAAATCATTGGAAAATCAAAGTTGTATTACTGATACTCAAGAAGCACTAATTACAACATATATATTAACTCAATTTTTCTGGGAACTGTTTAACAATACCATCTGAAAGCACATCAGCAAACTTAATCATGTGATCTTCCCCTTTATCATAAGCCTCAATATCTGTATTCCAATTTTTTCCTGTTCTAGCAACAACTTGAGCAGTTACAAATTCTAAATGCTTATGTAACATATCTTTTAATTCTGAATTTGACCAATTAGGGTTTGCACTAGATAAAAAGTCAGCAATATCATCTGCATTTTTATACCATAACTTATTATATTTATCTAAGTCAGCCTTATTGTTACTTTTAGCAGCATCTACAACTTGACCTCCAATTGAAATATGTTCTCTTAAAAGTTTTGAAAGTTTATTTCCGGCTTCTTCTCCATAATAAGGTTTGATTGAAGCGCCAATATCATCTTGATTTTTAAGTAACCTTTGCAATACAACATCTTTATCTGGAAGAGATGCTAAATCAGCAATAATAAAGTTTCTAGTCCATGAAACATGGTCAATCCAAAGTTTCCTTTCATCCATCTTCAAATTCACTATAGAATTATTTAATGGAATATCATTGTCAATAGCATATGCTGTAATAGGCAGCATTAATGTGGTAAATAACATGAACAATAATAAAGTTGAAATAATTTTTTTCATTTTGTTACACTCCTTTTATTTTTAGAATGTATTTAGTATTGGCCTATGATTAAAAAAATATGCTTGGCATAATAAGTAAAAGAAATTAATAGTTATTGACTTACTATTTAACGAAGACTTTATGTTTACATATGTATAGTAGAAATGTAATATATAACTATACATTACATAAATATGAATGTGATTTTTTGTATAAATAGTATGAGGTGATAGAAGATATTGAAGGAAAGAATGCAAAATATAAGATATTCTTTTAATAATGCAAACGGAGATATTGAAATTAAGAAGTGTAATAATTTAATACACTCATCTAAAGCACATTTTCATAATGAGGTTTCTATAGGATTAATTGAAAGGGGAGGTACTAAAACAGAAATAGGTGGTAATAGCTATGAACTTAAGGAAAAGACATTTCTAATAATTCCACCAAACATTCCTCACAAATGTAATCCTTACAATTATCAAAACTGGAATTTCAGAATGCTTTATATAAGTGATGAGTGGTTCAAATCTGGATTCAATATTCAAAGTGAAAAAATTAAGTTTGACTATATGAAGGTAAATCAAAAGATGTTTTTAGATATAATTAGATTAACTGATGATATCGAAAATAAAACAATAGACATTGAAAATGAATCGAAATTACTAAAGTATATATCTCTTTTGATTAAAAATGATAGTGTAGATTTAGAGGAAAATATACTACGAAATTTTAATATAAAAAGAATAAATGAAATTAAGCAATATCTAAATGAAAATTATTTGAAAGATATAATGCTTGATGATTTAGCAAAGATAGCAGATGTAAGTAAATATTATTTAATTAGAAAATTTAATGATTGCTATGGTTTATCTCCACATCAATATATAACAAATTTACGGATAAATCATGCAAAAAAAATAATAAAAAGTAAAAAGGATTTTGCAGATATAGCAATAGAAAGTGGATTTTATGATCAAAGCCATTTTACAAAGTGTTTTAAAGAATACACAGGGGTAACTCCAATGAAGTACAAAGCCTATTTGTAAAAGCTAGGTGCAATTTTTTACAATACTTATATTAGAATGCAATTTATAATTACTTAGGTATCTGAAAAAATAAACTAGTATAGTGACTAGTTATTATATGAAGATTCGCAATAAAACATAGAGGAGTAATTATAAATGAAAAATAAAAATATTTTTGCACATGTACTAGCTATAGTAACTATAATTATTTGGGGAACAACTTTCATATCAACAAAAGTATTATTAACTCAATTTTCTCCAGAAGAAATATTAGCTTATCGATTTTTTATAGCATTTCTTATTTTAATTGTCATTTATCCTAAAAAAGTTAAGGTTTTACCTATAAAAGAAGAAATACTATTTTTTTTACTAGGGGCTACGGGAATATCATTTTATTATTGGACTGAAAATATAGCACTTCAATATACCTATGCCTCAAATGTTGGATTAATATTGTCTGCAATACCTATATTTACGGCACTAATGGCACATTTCATATCAAAACGCGAGAAATTTACTATTAATGTGTTTTTAGGATTTATTATAGCAATAATAGGAATATCTATTGTTGTTTATAATGGAAAAGTATTAAAATTAAATCCAAAAGGAGATTTAATGGCAATTATATCTGCAATTTTATTTTCTATATATTCAATATTAATAAAAAGAGTAAATGATAAATATAGTCAACTTTTTATTGTAAGAAAGACATTTTTTTATGGCATAATAACTATATTACCAATTCTACTTATTTCAAAGGTTAATTTATTAAAAATGCCAAGTTTGAATATTAGTATTGTTTTGAATTTTCTTTTTCTTTCAATATTTGCATCTGTATTATGTTTTTTAATGTGGAATAAGGCAATAAATATTATTGGATCTGTAAAAACCACAAATTATATATATTTTGTTCCATTAATAACTATGGTGTCATCTAATATTGTTTTAAATGAGAATATTAGTAAGTTAATGTTACTCGGAGGAGTATTAATTTTTGCAGGAGTTTATATAAATCAAAGCAAGAGGATAGATAAAAAAATTAAATTTTATTTAATTAATTACAAAACTAATAAAATATTATAATATATAATGAACAAAATTTTAGTGCACAAAGTTATATTAAGGATATTGGAGGAAAATAAAATTGATGTAAATGAAATACATTCACTAGTTTGTAGAGTGGTCGTTTAAAGGCAATAATACGGATTTTCATTGTAGTGTATAGCGGAAAATAATAAAAAAACAAATTTTTATTGAAAAGGAGGATTTATATGCCTAAAATCATGCTAATAGAAGATAATGAAAATATAAAAAAAGAACTTATTGAATTTTTAGTGCGTTATGGATATGAAGCTTATGCACCAGCTGACTTTGAAAATATAGTAAAAATAGCTTTAATGGATCAACCAGATTTAATTTTGCTTGATATAAACCTTCCTTATTATGATGGATATTATATATGTAGAGAAATTAGGAAAGAGAAGGACATACCTATAATAATTGTAACAAGTAGAGATAGTGAAATGGATGAAATTATGAGTATGAATCTTGGTGCAGATGATTTTATAACAAAACCTTATAATACTCAAATACTACTTGCAAGAATAACGGCAGTACTTCGGAGAACTTCTGGAAATAATTCAGCGTACGAAATAGTTGAACATAAAGGATTAAAACTTAATATTACTAATGGAACTGTAAGTTTCAATGAAAATAGAATTGATTGTACTAAAAATGAATTGAAGATATTATTGTGCCTTATGAAAAATAAGGGATGTATAGTAAGTAGAGAAGATTTAATGGATTATCTGTGGAATTCAGATCTTTATGTTGATGATAATACATTGTCAGTGAATGTGACAAGGCTCCGAAAGAAACTTCATGAAATAGGCTTTGAAGATGGAATAGAAACAAAGAGGGGACTAGGGTACATCTTATTATGAATATAAAAGAATATTTTCTTTCTAAATCACCTTATATAATAATGAACTTAATAATTTATTTATTATGTTTAGTATTAATGAGTATAGCTAAAATGCCATCTATAATAATGTTTATGATTTTTCTTGTTTGGTTTTCGCCGTTGATTATTTATATAGTAATAGATTTTATTAAAAAGAAAAGATTTTATGATGATATTACTGGAATAATTGATAAGTTAGATAAAAAATATTTATTACCTGAAGTTATAAAATCACCTAATTATTATGAAGGGAAGATTATTTATGACGTATTAAGTGAGTGTAATAGGAATATGCATGAGCATGTTAATTTTTATAAAAATCTTCAAAAAGAGTATAGAGAATATATCGAAACATGGGTTCATGAAATAAAAACTCCAATATCATCTTCAAAGTTAATTGTAGAAAACAGTGAAAGTAAAGAAAAAAATGCATTGGGAGACGAGCTTAGAAAAATTGAGGAATACATAAATCAAGCTCTTTATTATTGCAGAAGTACGGATGTAAGCAATGACTACATAGTAAGAGAGTTTGAAGTGAAAGAATCAATTAAGGATGCTATAAGAAACAACAGACGTGATTTTATTAATAAAAAAATTTCAGTGGATATTGAGAATGTTTCAGGGAATGTAATAACAGATCTTAAATGGATAAATTTTATTGTAAATCAGATTATTATTAATTCCATAAAGTATAGTAAGGATAATGGTGGAGTTTTAAGAGCTTATACAACTGAAGGGAATGACAATATAATATTAACTATTGAAGATAATGGAATAGGTATTTCGAAAAATGATGTGAGCAGAGTTTTCGATAAAGGATTTACAGGAGAAAATGGAAGGAAATATGGAAAATCTACAGGTATAGGACTTTATCTTTGTAAAAAACTTTGTGAAAAATTAGGACTTGGAATATCCTTAAATTCAATAGAAGGGAAAGGAACTAAAGTTAATATAATTTTCCCATTGGGGAATTTTACAAGGCTAAAATAATATTTAATAAATATACTCTTATTTTTATAAAAGAAAACACTTGCAATTTATTTTGAACGTGTTATAATAAATATTGTAATGAAAAAGGTTTTTAATAGATAAGTACATTTCTCCTTTTAGAGAATTATATGGATCGAAATTAATCTTTAAAATAAGAGGAGGAATTTAATAATGGAAGATAAAACTTTAGTATGTAAAGATTGCGGAAATGAATTTGTATTCACAACTGGAGAACAAGAATTCTACAAAGAAAAAGGATTTGAAAACGAACCAGTAAGATGTCCTGATTGTAGAAGAGCTAGAAAGCAACAAAATAACAGAAGATAGTTTTTGTTTA
>Ga0302165_10000772_pt1 | contig 11383 bp, 11 predicted proteins | sample I_Fen_E3_2_FD_193499 | JGI IMG/M metagenome (GOLD analysis project Ga0302165, IMG submission 193499) | Peat permafrost microbial communities from Stordalen Mire near Abisko, Sweden - I_Fen_E3_2 | ecosystem: Environmental > Terrestrial > Soil > Wetlands > Permafrost | place: Sweden: Abisko... | reverse complement strand
TTGGGTGAATCGTAAACTTATAGGCTTTTTTGAGAATTATGTAACAACAATCTTTAATAGATATAAAGATAAGGTAAAATATTGGCTTACATTTAACGAAATAAATTCAGTATTACATCATTTAGTTATTACATGAGTTCTTGTGCAACTGCGGATGAAGAAAAGAAAAAGGCAGGTGCAGGTAACATTATTTCAGGTGTTCCAAATCCATATCTTGAAGCTTCTGAATGGGGATGGCAAATAGATCCTCAAGGATTACGTTACATGCTTAATCTTTTATATGATCGTTATCAAAAACCTTTATTTATTGTTGAAAATGGATTAGGTGCAAAAGATGAATTAATAGTAGATGAAAAAGGTAATAAAACTGTAATTGATGATTACAGAATTAAATATTTAAATGATCATTTAGTTCAAGTTGGTGAAGCAATAGAAGATGGAGTAGACGTAATGGGCTATACTACTTGGGGATGCATTGATCTTGTAAGTGCTTCAACTGCTGAACTTAGAAAGCGTTATGGATTTATTTATGTAGATCGTAATGATGATGGAACTGGAACTCTAGAAAGATATAAGAAAAAGAGTTTTGATTGGTATAAAGAAGTAATTGCAACTAATGGAAAAAGCTTAATATAATACATTACATTATTAAAAATTTATTGAATAATATATATGTTCTGATAACTAAACTACAGGTACTTTAGTTACTGTAAATATTTTTTAGGTAGCAAGTTAATTAGAATTTATATAACTTAAATAATCCGCGTTTCAAGCAATGGTAAAAGTTGTTTGAAATGCGGATTATTTTTATTTATTAAACGGATAAAATCATTTCAATTCTAATAATTATAAGAGTTGAATTCATTTATCGCTAAAAATATATTGTTTTTCGATAAAAAAGTATTGAAAAGCAAATGGGAAAATACTATAATAAGCAAGAGGTGAAAGATTATGAAGTTAAAGACAGATTTATTAAGTAAAATTTTATATGTAATTATTGTATTTGGACTTATTTTATTAACAGGTGTTATTATTGGATTGCCTTGGGTAATGCCGGTTTTATTTAAAGATAGTACTTTCTATTCTATAGTAAATCATAATTCAATACTTGTATTACTGTATGTAACAGGTATACCAACTTGGATAATTTTATGGATGACTAAAAGATTAGCTAAAAATATTATAAAACGTGAACCATTTTCAGAAAGTAGTATTTTTAGTTTAAAGGGCATCAGCATTTGTGCAATTATTATTTTCGTATGTTATTTATATGTATGTTTATTTTTAATCGCAACTCTTGGAACTATAGTTATTACAGTTGGAGCTTTTATGGTTTCACTTATTTCAACTATTATTTATAAGCTTGTTCAATTAGCAGTAGAAATACAAACAGAAAATGAACTAACTATATAGGTATTAAAAAGAAATAGTGTCCTCAAGAATAACAATGCTTAGGATTAAAATTTATTTACAGAGATTACGAAGAGGTGATATAGATGTCTATAATAGTTAACTTAGATGTTATGTTAGCAAAAAGAAAAATGAGTATGAATGAACTCTCGGAGAAAGTTGGAATTACACTTGCAAATTTATCTATATTAAAAAATAACAAAGGAAAAGCTGTTAGGTTTTCAACACTAGATGCAATATGTGAAGTATTAGAGTGCCAACCTGGCGATTTATTTGAATATGTGAAGGATGAATAGAAGAATTTTGTTAAAGTAGAGTTAGGCACAATCAATATAAGAAAAAGGAAGGAGTAGTTATATGAGGGAACAAGATGTGAAATCAATTATTGGGGTTGCTATTGGAACTATTTTATTTATGGAACTTTTAATTTTTGGAGGCTTAGGAATTGCGGTACCTATTGCTGTAATTGTTTATTATATTTTAACGTTATGGCAAAGTAAAATGTTAGGTATCAAGCAAAACATTAAGAATAATATAATTTTAATACCTATAGCATTGACAGCTTTATGTTTTGTATTTTTTGATAATATATTACTCAAATCTCTAAATGTATTATTTTTATATGTGTTGATTATCTTAAATACAAGCCAACAATTTGGAGCTAATCCTTATGAAATTTTATCGTTTAAATGGCTTTTAGAGATAGTTCCCTTAGGAATATTAAATCCGATAAAGAATATAGGAAAACCTATTAATATAGTTAAAGAACGAATAAAGGAAGGATCTAAGGATTCTAATAATGTAGTTTTAAAAGTTTTCATAGGTCTTGTAATTGGTATGCCTATAGTATTTATAGCTACAATACTTTTAATGAATACTGATGTAGCATTTAATAACATAATAGTATTGGTAATTGAAAAATTTAATTTTGATTTAGTATGGATATTAGGAAGAATAGTTGTTTTTATAATTATATTCTTTCCATTGTATGGTTTTTTTTATGGACTTAGGAATAAAAAAGAGAAGATAAATGAGCAGAAAGAAAAAAATAGAACACGGATATTTGATTTTATTATAGTTATTACTGTTATTAGTTCCATTTGTATTGTTTATATGATTTATTGCTTATCACAATTTACTTATTTTATATCAGCATTTAAGGGAATATTACCTGCAGATTATAGTTTTGCAGGATATGCTAGAAAGGGATTTTTTGAATGTATTCCTTTAGGCGGTATAAATTTAATCTTAATAATAGTATTAACTTTATTTACTAAAGTTGAAGGAGATAAGAAGAAGGAGAATTTAATTAAAGGGTGTACGTATTACCTTGTAACATTTACTTTGTTTTTAGTGATTTCAGCATTTTCAAAAATGTGGCTTTATATTAGTGAATATGGAATTACGATTATGCGTGTTTATGTATCTTGGTTTTTAATTGTTGGGTGTATAATTTTATTACTTATTGGGATAAAAACATATTATAGTAAGTTTAAGCTTACGAAGAATATATTTATTGTTTTCACAATTATGTTTTTAGGTCTAAATTATGCCAATATTGATTATAGAATAGCAGAATATGATTCGAGGCTCTATATAACAGATAAGGTAGATACACTAAGTGCATTTTATGAATTAAGTGATTCAGCATTAGAACCTCTTGTAAAAATAGATAATGATGCGATTAAACCAATAATAAATAAATATAAAGTTCAAATATATAGAACAACAAAGTGGCAAGAATGGAACCTAGCAAATCATAATGGAAAGAAGATATTTGAGAATAAAGAATGAAACAAAAGTACCTATAGAAAGATTGAACTGTTCTTTGTGAAGTAAAGAGTAAGGCACAATCAAAAAAATAAATGGCTAAAGTCCTAATTGTAGTGGACTTTAGCCATTTATTTTTTTGAATCCTTCGCATGGATTCAATTCTGTTTTCAATAATCCTTTAAAATTGCATGTTTTATTCTACTGTGTATTTTAGTCTTTTTGAGTACAAAAATACTCCTATTAAGGCATACAGATTTCTATTTTCTTATCTGTATGCATATAAAGAATTTATGATATAAGATATTGCAATATTTAAAGATTAATTTCTAACTAAATAATGCTACAAAAACTAAAGTTAAGGTACTTACAAGTTTTATAAGTACATGAAGTGATGGCCCAGCAGTATCTTTAAATGGATCACCAACTGTATCACCAACTACACTAGCTTTGTGTGCTTCAGACTTTTTGCCACCATGTGCTCCTAGCTCTATAAGTTTCTTAGCATTGTCCCAGGCACCACCACCATTATTTAAGAATAGGGCCATGATAACTCCAGTGATGGTGGTTATCATTAGAAAACCAGCGGCAGCTTCTTTGCCTAGAACAACTCCAACTATTATAGGGGCAGAGATTACTAATATTCCAGGAAGTATCATTTCTTTTAAGGCTCCCTTAGTAACAATATCAACACAACTAGCATAATCTGGTTTCGCTGTTTCTTCCATTATTCCAGGGATTTCTTTAAATTGTCTTCTAACTTCTAATATTACATATTGAGCAGCACGACCAACAGCTTTTATTGCAGTAGAACTAAATAAAAATACAATCATGGCACCTATAAAACCACCAATAAATACTTCTGGTTTTCCTATATCAACTGCAAACCAAGAATCTAAAGGCATACCTAATATTTTTTTTACTTCATCTAAATAAGCAGAAAATAATAAGAAGGTTGCAAGGGCTGCTGAACCTACTGCATAACCTTTTGTCAATGCTTTTGTAGTGTTACCACAAGCATCTAATCTATCGGTTATTATTCTGATTTCTTCAGGAGCTCCTGACATTTCTGTAATTCCACCAGCATTATCAGTTATTGGGCCAAAGGTATCCATAGCTAATATATATGTGCAGGTTGAAAGCATTCCCATGGTAGCTATTGCAGTACCATATAAACCAGCATTTGCAATGCCCGGTAAAGCAAGAGCCGCTAATTTGTAGGAAACAAATATACATAAGGATATAAAGATTACTGGTAAAGCAGTAGATTCCATTCCTACAGACAAACCAGTTATTATATTAGTTCCAGCACCTGTTTCAGAAGAATCAGCTATATCTTTTACAGGTTTATGATTTATTGAAGTATAATAATCAGTAATAATTACAAATACATAACTTAGAAATATTCCTGCAATGGCACATCCATATAAGTATATGTAATTTACTTTTGTCCCATTTTCAAGAGTACCACTTAACATATTTTGAATTACAAAGAATAGAAGTACCATATTAATCAAGGAGGTTATAATAAAACCACCTTTTAATGCTTTCATAGGATCATCGGTGTCATTTTTGACTTTAACAAGGAAGATTCCTACAATTGAAGCTAAAATACCAAAGGCACGTGATACAAGTGGAAACAATATTCCCTTCCAACCAAAAACAGGATAAAGGGCAACTCCTAAAATCATAGCGCCAACATTTTCAGCAGCAGTAGATTCAAAAAGATCGGCCCCTCTACCAGCGCAGTCGCCAACATTGTCACCAACAAGATCTGCAATAACAGCAGGATTTCTAGGATCATCTTCTGGAATACCAGCTTCAACCTTACCAACAAGATCCGCACCAACATCAGCAGCTTTAGTATATATACCACCACCAAGTTGTGCAAAAAGTGCAACAAAGGAAGCTCCAAAGCCAAAACCGACTATAAGAGAAGGGGCTTCTTTTATAAGAGTATCATTGCCTGAAAGACCTCCATATATAAGAAAAAGAGAAGCAACACCTAAAAGGGAGAGAGAAGTAACAGCTAGTCCAGTAACAGCACCACCTTTAAGTGCTATTTGAAGAGAATTATTCAATCCCTTTTTAGCACCAGCAGCAGCTCGTATGTTAGAATTAACTGCCATATACATGCCGATATAACCAGATAAAGCAGAACAAAATGCACCTGCTATGAAGGCGATACCTGTTCTAAAGGATATTAGTATAGCGACATCAGAGCCTTTCGAAGAGTTGCCGATATAATTACAGAATATAATTAAGAATAAAGTTAGAATAGATAAAATAAAGATTGTCTTATACTGCCTTTTTATAAAAGCCATAGCACCTTCTTTGATATAATTTGATATTTCTTGCATTTTATCAGTTCCAGTATCTTGAGAAAAAGTATACTTTACTAGGTAAACTATTACAAAGAGTGAAATAATTATAACACCATAGATAAGAATAAAATAAGATATCATTTAGACCATCTCCTTTAGTTTAAAATATAAGCTTTTCCATACTTATATTATACATCAATATATTGAAAAAATTACAAAACATTATACATTTTTCTATGATATAGAATGGTTATTTTTAAAAATTAATAAGCTTAGGCTGTTTTAAAGGTTTTAAACAGTCTAAGCTTTGATTAAAGAAGAATATAAAAAAACAAATATTATAGATATGTTCTGATAAATAAATTAAATATATTTAGTTATTGAATGCAAATATTTTTAATGAAGATATTAATTAGAACTTATATAATATAATCTAACTAGAATTTAGGATCTATTTCATTTATTTGGATTCTTCTTAAATCCTTTAATCTTAAGTGAGTTTTTTCCATAATAACATCGAAAGACTCACCATCAATTATCATTTTTTTAGCTATATCATGTGCTGAATTAATTTCTTTATTTTCCATAGAGTCATGCCTCCTTAATATTTTTAGAGATACTTATTTTGTCCTATATTAAAAAATATATACTTATAGTTAATATATTTATGAATTTTATATCAATTTTACATGAATAGAATAAGAGTTATTGGAGAATAATAATTAAACTTTCCACAAATAAAAAACCATGAATATAATAAAGATAAAATATTCTTTATTTATTCATGGTTCTATTTTTAATATAATTTTTTATTCACTTGTTATATTGTTATAGTACTATTACATAGAATAAGTAGCCTAAAAATTTAATTAAGTATTATTCACCAAGATAAGCATTTTTAATACTTTCATCATTAAGAAGAACTTGTGCATCACCAGATTTAACTATATTACCAGTTTCAAGAACATAAGCTCTATGTGCAATAGCAAGTGCCATATTGGCATTTTGTTCAACGAGTAGAATAGTTGTACCTGACTTATTGATTTCAACAATTGTATCAAAAATATCTCTAACAACAAGAGGTGCAAGTCCCATTGAGGGTTCATCTAGTATAAGCATTTCTGGTCTGTTCATTAAGGCTCTTCCGATTGCAAGCATTTGTTGCTCACCTCCAGAAAGTGTACCTGCATGTTGTTTTATTCTTTCTTTTAATCTTGGAAATTTCGAAAATACCATTTCCATATCTTCCTTAATTCCAGCTTTATCTTTTCTTAAATAAGCACCTAACTCTAGATTTTCTAAAACTGATAATTGAGGAAAAACTCGTCTTCCTTCTGGAACATGTGAAAGACCTAGGGAAACTATTTTATTAGCAGGAATTTTATTTAATTCCGAATTCTTAAAAGTAACTGTACCTGATTTCAATGGTTGTAATCCTGATATAGCTCTAAGTGTTGACGTTTTACCAGCTCCATTAGCACCTATTAAGGTTACTATTTCACCTTGTTTTACTTCAAGAGAAATATCTTTTAATGCATGAATTACACCATAATATAAATTAATGTTATCTACTTTTAACATTTTTAAGCCCCCTCTCCAAGATAAGCTTCGATTACCTTAGGGTTGTTTTTAATTTCTTCTGGAGTACCTTCAGCAATTTTCTTTCCATAGTCAAGAACAGCTATTTTATCACAAATTCCCATAACCAGCTTCATATCGTGCTCTATTAAAAGAATTGATATATGAAATTTATCTTTAATCCAATTTATAAGATCCATAAGCTCTACTGTTTCTTGAGGATTCATACCAGCAGCAGGTTCATCTAATAATAATAAAGATGGTTCAGCGGCAAGAGCTCTTACTATTTCAAGCTTTCTTTGTTCTCCATAAGGAAGATTACTAGCTAATTCATCTTTTTTTGTATCAAGAGAAAAGACTTTTAAAAGTTCAATACTTTTCTCTATAATTTCAGCTTCTGTTTTTCTAAACTTAGGAGTTCTAAAAATAGAATCAAAAAGAGAATAATTTATTCTATAGTTAAAACTAACTTTAACATTATCAAGAACAGTAAGGTTAGAAAATAGACGAATATTTTGGAAAGTTCTAGCTATTTTCTTTTTTGTTATATTATAAGGCTTAAGTCCTTGGATCCTTTCTCCAAGATAAGATATAGTACCTTCAGTTGGAGTATAAACACCAGTTAGCATGTTAAATACTGTAGTTTTACCAGCACCATTAGGTCCTATAAGTCCAACAATTTCCTTTTCATTTATTGTAAGATTAAAATTTGAAACCGCCTTTAATCCACCAAAAACAATTGATAAGTTTTGAACATCTAACATTGAATTAAGCCTCCTTTCTGTCCTTTGATTTTTTATCAGGTAATATTTTTTTGATTATATTAAGAGATACTTCTTTATCTCCAAGTAATCCTTCTGGTCTAAATATCATAAGTAGTATTAATGCTAATGGATAGATAATCATTCTAAAATCGCCAAGGCCTCTTAAAAGTTCTGGTAAGAAAGTTAATACTGTAGCAGCAATAACTGAACCAGATAATGATCCCATACCACCAAATACAACAAAAGTTAAATAATCTATTGATTTATTAAAATCAAAAGAATCAGGTTTTATATATCCTGCATAGTGAGCATAAAGTCCTCCAGCAAGTCCAGCGAAAAATGCAGCTATAATAAATGCCATCATTTTATATTTGAATGCATTTATTCCCATAGATTCAGCAGCTATTTCATTTTCACGAACAGAAAGCATTGCTCTACCCTGAGATGAATTAATAACATTTTTTATTACAATAATGCTAATTACCATGAATATAAAAGCAACTGTAAAGGTAGTTTTTATTGGTATACCTGTAAATCCACGAGCGCCACCAACCACATTAATATTCATAATTATTATTCTAATGATTTCACCGAAAGCTAAGGTAGTTATTGCAAAATAGTCTCCTGTAAGTTTTAATGTAGGATATCCTATTTAAGCTGCAAATATACATGCAACTATTGCACCAATAAATATTGAAACAACAAATGGTGTACCTGCTTTTTGACTCATTAATGCTGATATATAAGCTCCTATAGACATAAATCCAGCATGACCTAAACATAATTGACCTGTAAATCCAACTATTAAGTTTAATGATACAGCCAATATAATATTGATTAGGGAAAAAGTAATAATTCCTTTGTAATATGAATTAATAACATTTGCACTAATTAAGCCAAATAGTACTGCATATGTTATTAGAACGCCTACTATAATAGTAATAGTCTTCTTGTTGAAAAAATTCTTCATAATTAGCACCTACACTTTCACACTGATCTTTTTACCTAATAGACCAGCAGGCTTAATTAAAAGTATTATTATTAAAATTGCAAAAACAATTGCATCTGAAAAGTTTGTTGATATATAAGCTTTAGAAAAAGTTTCAAGTAATCCAATAGCGATTCCACCAACAAGAGCTCCAGGTATACTTCCAATTCCACCAAGTACTGCGGCAACGAATGCTTTAAGTCCAGGCATAGCTCCCATATAAGGAGTAATACTAGGGTAAGATATTGCAACTAAAACTCCAGCAATACCAGCTAAAGCAGAGCCTATAGCAAAGGTAAGAGAAATTGTGTTATCAACATTTATACCCATAAGAGAAGCTGCTTCCATATCTTGAGAAGATGCTCGCATAGCTTTTCCAACTTTTGTTTTATAAACAATAAACTGAAGTAAAATAACAAGAAGTCCAGAAACTCCAAACATTAATATTGTTTTAACTTCAATTTGAATAGATCCTATATTAATACTCCCAGCATTAATTAAATCAGGAAATGGCTTTGGATTAGATCCAACTAATAATCTCATAGCATTTTGCAAGAATAAAGAAACTCCAATTGCTGTAATAAGCAAAGCAATTCTTGGAGAATTTCGGAGTGGCTTATAAGCAATCTTTTCTATAATTATTCCTGCCAAGGCCGAAACTACCATTGCAACCAATAATGTTGGTATTAATGGTAACTTTAGTGTTGAAGCAGAATAGAAGCCTGCGAAGGCTCCTATCATATATATTTCACCATGAGCAAAATTTATTAATTGTATTATTCCGTATACCATTGTATATCCTAATGCTAGGAGGGCATATACACTACCTAAGGCTAAGCCGTTAATAAGTTGTTGTAAAAATTCCATTGTATATCCTCCTCCATGTTAAAATATTAAGGGTTAACTTTATCAGCTAAAACTTTTTTGTTTCCATCAACTTTTATAATAGCTGCACTCTTTATAGCACTTCTATCACTACCAAATTTGATGTTACCAGTAACACTGTTCATTTCCATTGAAGCTAAAGCATCTTTAATAGCAGCACCATCTGTTTTACCAGCTTTTTCAATTGCTTTAACTAAAATTTTAGAAGTATCATATGAAAGAGCAGCAAATGCATCTGGTTCTTTATTGTATTCTTTCTTGTAAGAATCAACAAATGTTTTTACTGAAGCATCTTGATCACCAGAATAGTAGTGATTAATGTATAATGATCCATTTACAGCATCTCCACCAATCTTTGTTAACTCTTCTGATTCCCAACCATCTCCACCAAGTAATTGAGATGTTATTCCCATATCTCTAGCTTGTTTAGCAATAAGACCAACAACATTGTAATAATCGGGTAATACTATTACATCTGGATTTAAAGTTTTAATTTTAGTTAATTGAGCTTTAAAATCAGTATCTTTGTCATTGTAAGTAAGGAACTCGCCAACTTTTCCACCAGCACCTTCAAATTTTGCTTTAAAGCTATCAGCTATTCCTTTTGAATAATCTGAACCGGAATTGTATAATACAGCAGCTGTTTTCTTTCCTAATTTTTCAGTAGCATATTTTGCAAGAACATCGCCTTGGAAAGAATCAACAAAACAACCTCTGAACATATAATCTCCACCAATTTTTGTTATTGTTGGTTCTGTAGCAGTTGGAGTAATCATTGGTATTTGTTTTGCTGTTGCATTTGGAGCAACTGCAAGTGTTGCTCCTGATGTAACAGGTCCTAGTATTGCAGATACCTTTTCAGAATCAACTAATTTATTGAAAGCTTGCATTGATGAGTTTGGATCAGCTTGATCATCTTCAAAAATAAATTGAATCTTTTTACCGTTAATGCCCCCTGCGCTATTAACTTCTTTTTCTAATAATTGAGCTCCCTCTTTTACAGAAATACCATAAGTAGATGCGGCACCAGATAATGGTCCTATAGCTCCTATTTTAATTGTATCCCCTGTAGAACTGCTTGACCCTGATCCAGCATTTCCACTACAACCAGCAAGTAAGGTAATAGCCATTACAGAAGCTAAAACTCCTGAAAGTAAAGTCTTTTTCATAAATTATCCTCCTCTTTTAAAACAAGTCAAAATGTTAATATGATAATTTGATTAAGAAAGTGATAATATATTAATAAATTATCACATTATGAATGTTTATATTATTGATATAATATCATATCGAATGAAGAACTACAAGAATGATATTTAATATTTTATATTAAATATAATAAAAAAGTGTCTGAAAACATTATCACAATGTGAAATAACTTATATAATAAAGTTACAGTTGAAAAATATGTAGTAAATACTAAATTAGAAGGGAAAGTAAAGGTTTTATATTTTTACTTTCCCACAATGATTTGGCTAAATATCTTTTAATTTGAAAGCTATATTGTCTCTTAACTTTAAAAGATATATAGTATTAAGAATATTTTTATATATAATAGATACTAAAATTTTATTGTTAGTTATGACAACTGGAATTTCTTCTTTATTATCAGAATCCTCTGTAACTAATGCATAAGAGCCATCTACTACGATCATAAAGAAGGT
>Ga0302165_10000771_pt1 | contig 11401 bp, 13 predicted proteins | sample I_Fen_E3_2_FD_193499 | JGI IMG/M metagenome (GOLD analysis project Ga0302165, IMG submission 193499) | Peat permafrost microbial communities from Stordalen Mire near Abisko, Sweden - I_Fen_E3_2 | ecosystem: Environmental > Terrestrial > Soil > Wetlands > Permafrost | place: Sweden: Abisko... | reverse complement strand
GTGCGGCAGCATGGGGTCGTTACCGCCAATTAAAAAAAAGATATGAAAACATACATTGTAGATGCTTTTACTAAAATTCCATATTCTGGAAATCCAGCAGGAGTTTGCATTTTAGATTACGAATTGCCAGATAATTTAATGGCAAAGATTGCTAGGGAAATCAATCACTCTGAGACAGCATTCTTACTTAAAATAGATAATGTATATAGATTGAGATGGTTCACACCAAAAACTGAGGTTAGTTTGTGCGGACACGCAACTCTTGCTACTGCCCACATTTTATATGAGACAGGATTTCTAAAGAGTAATGAGCAGATAAAGTTTGATACTAAAAGTGGCATTTTAACGGCAAGGACTACTAATAATATGATTGAATTAGATTTTCCTCAGATGTTTGTCGACAACTGTGAAAGTAACGAGATTATTGAAAAGGCATTTGATATTAAACCTGTTTACGTAGGAAAAAATGACAAAAGATATTTGATTGAAATTGACAGTATAGAAAGACTAAAGACAATAAAACCAGACTTTCAATTGTTGCAAAAGTCAGACAGAGGAGGGTTTATAATAACAGCAAAATCAGATGACAATTATGATTTTTATTCGAGATTTTTTGCTCCAGGCGTTGGAATAAATGAAGATCCAGTAACAGGTTCTGCTCACTGTTATCTTGCTCCATATTGGTCAAAGAGATTAAATAAATCAAAGATGTTAGCATTTCAGGCTTCAGAGAGAACAGGGATAATGGAATGTGAGCTTTTAGATAATAACCGTGTTTTATTACGAGGACAAGCTATTACGGTTAATGAAATGATAATGGATTGGAAAAACGATTAACTGGTGCTAACACCCGCCTATGTTCATTGGCTGGCTGACGTGCATTCCGGCAGTTTTGCTCCCGCATTAGTTTCGCTGATTTTCAATTCACTTTGTCCGTCAGCCGACGGACAGCGAATGCCCATAGCCTCGGTTGTTAGCAGTAACCCAAAAAAAAATGAAAAACAGACAGCAAAACGTATTTACATTGAGACAATTAATTACCATAACATTATTTCTTCTGACAACATTGTCTTATGGACAGAAGTTCATGATTATAGACAATGACACATTGCCCTACAAAGAAGAAATTCAAATTATCGATGGTGACACTTCATATTTGGGTGCTTGTTGGACTTTTGAAAAAGTCAATGGACAAATAATCAATCAATCAGATGACCATTGTTTACGACAAGGTATTTGGGTCTTAACTGACAGTGTTGGCAATTATTCGACAGGTAATTATAAAGATGGAAATGAAAAAGGAATCTGGAAGAAATTCAACAAATATGGGAAACTGCTGAAAGAAACAGAAGAAGTTTCGCTAGGAGGCAGCTCTTATAAAGTTAAAGAAATTGACTACTCTAGCGGACACGCAGTGACTGTGGTTGACAGAGCCTTTTTAGCTTTCTACATTAAAAACTTTTTTATAATCATTACTATTATTTTCGGTTCTTTCTTTAGTCGAATTTTCATAAACAGCGAAATTTATAATGTAGAGAATGGTACAAATTATTCTCCAATCGCATTCATTCTTCCAGGTTACGCATCAAAGAACTTTACGCATAGTCTACTTTGTACATTTACTCTTTGGTTTTTCAAATATAAACCCAAAAACAAAAAACTAGTACTGATTAGCAACATATTATCTTTGATTGCTTTCGGGACATTTATAGGACTATTAATTGGACTTGGAATTAACGGTGAATTACATTAAATGAATCAACACGAACAACAAATGGGCTACTGCTAACACACGCTCTGTTCATTGGCTGGTTGACGTGCATTCCGGCGGTTTTGCTCCCGCATTAGCTTCGCTGATTTGCAATTCACTTTGTCCGTCAGCTGACGGACATATGCCCATAGCCTCGGTAGTTAGGGGGCATAAAAAAAAACGAAAGAAAAGATAAGAGATGAAGAAAATTTTAATCACAGGTGCAACAGGGAATGTCGGATTTGAGGTAATTCGGTTCTTAGAAAAAAATGGAACCCCGAATACAATAATTGCAGGTGTAAGAAATATTGAAAGAGCGAAAAAACTATTTAAAGACTTCCCAAAAATTGACTTGGTGAATTTTGATTTTGAACAACCGGAAACTTTTGATAACGCATTGAAAGGTATTGATACAATATTTCTACTCAGACCACCTCATATCTCTGACATTGAGAAATACTTTAGACCATTAATTCAGAAAATCAAAGAGCATAAAGTAAATGAAGTTGTGTTTTTGTCAGTACAAGGAGCTGAGAAAAGCAAAGTGATACCACATAACAAAATTGAAAGACTAATTCAAGAATTTAAGCTGGACTATGTTTTTTTAAGACCAAGTTATTTCATGCAAAATCTGACAACAACTTTGCTCGAAGACATAAAAACAAAAAGACAAATAATCTTACCATCGGGAAAAGCTAAATTTAATTGGATAGACATTGAAAATATAGGAGAGACTTCCTCTGTTTTGTTGAATAAATTTTCTGATTACAGAAATTTTGCAATTGAACTAACAGGAAACGAAAACTTAGACTTTTTTAAAGTTGTTGACTTATTAAATGCATCGATTAAAAGACCCATTAGTTTTTCAAGTGTGAGCCCTTTTGAATTTTATAATATTAAGAAAAAAGAAGGAATGATTAAAGGTATGATTATCGTAATGATAATGTTACATTTTCTACCAAGATTTCAGAAAGAACCAGTTATCTCTGATCATTACGAAAAAATTACTGGAAAGAAACCTACAAGTTTAAGTGAGTTTATAGAAAGAGAGAAAATAAAATTTGAATGAAATAAAAATTTACGACTGAAAAACAAATTATGACTTTCAGACTTTTCACGCTTTCGGGTTGAAAGTGCATTTCGACAGTAAAAAAAATAGAAAATTACAAGAACCAATTCAATTATAAGATTATGGCGACAATTTTAAAATCAGAAAACAGAGAATTTAAAGAAGACGCAAATAAGATTGACAATTTCAAAATTCTCTCAGACATTTCGAGACTAAAAAAAGGAATTAAACCTGAGTATTTAAACTTTGACCTAAGACAATTAAATCCTGAACAGTATTCAGCACCATATCATTTCCATAGATATGCAGAGGAATTATTTATGATTGTTTCTGGTTCAGCGACTTTAAGAACTCCAAATGGATTAGACATTGTAAATGCCGGAGATTTGATGTTTTTCGAGGTTGGTGAAACTGGAGCTCACCAACTATTTAATCACACGACTGAACCTTGTGTCTACTTAGACATAAGAACTTATATTGGATACGATGTTGCTGAATATCCAGACTCAAACAAGATATTTATTGCACCTTCACGCGAAATTTTCAATAAAGAAACAACTGTAAATTATTTTGAAGGAGAGAGAAGTGTTAAAGAGAAATGGGAACAACTGAAAGAGAAAAATGACTGAAAAACAACAAACTACGACCACATAACACACGCCTCGGTAGGCAGCACCAATTATGATAAAAAAAACTACAATGAACAAAATTAGAATGGAAGAAAGACCGATAATAAAATTAGAACTTACGACAGCCGACAAAATATTTGAACTTGTTGGTTGGCTTTTAATTGTTGTAGTTTGGTGGTTGACAATTAAAAACTATTCAAACTTACCTGACACTATTCCGACACATTATAATGGAACTGGACAAGCAGATGGATTTGGCGGAAAGACGACTATTTTTACTTTGCCATTAACCGCAACACTTTTATTCATTGGACTGACAGTATTAAATAAGTTTCCTCACGTATTTAATTACCCGACCAACATAACGCAAGCTAACGCTTTTAGACAATATACAAATGCGACAAGACTGATTAGATACCTTAAGCTTATTCTCGTGTTTATTTTCGGATTTATTACTTTCAAAACAATTCAAAACACAAAAGGCGAAGTTGACGGACTTGGTGTTTGGTTCTTGCCTCTAACAATGGGACTAATTTTTATTCCTTTGATTTGTTTTATCGTAAAATCGATGAAAACCAAATAATTACAGAAAGACGAAACACTGGCTATAACGGCTCTGTTGAATGTACTGTGTAATGTTTGGCGTAGTCTACAGACCTAGTTAGGCGTAGGTTGGCGGCATGAAGTTCGGCGAGACACTAGGCCAAACATTGGGAACATAATTATTTACGCTACGGAGAAAGTGGGAAAACAATCTAAATTACGGCGAAAATTGAAACTATATGATAGATTTACAAATACGACATATCAGAGAAACAGAAACTGAATTTCTTGAAGATATGCTTTTTGAAGCAATCTATATTCCTGAGGGACAACCAAGTTTGCCTAAATCAATAATTAAAGACCCCTCTTTAGCTAAATACATTGAAAACTGGGGAAAAGACAATTCAGATATTGCACTTGTTGCAGAAATTGACGAGAAATTAGTAGGAGCAATTTGGGTAAGACAGTTTTCAGAAAGTAATAAAGGTTATGGGTTTATTGACGAAACAATTCCCGAAATGGGCATGGCTATTTACAGCGAATACAGAAACAAAGGCATTGGCAAAAGACTTATTCAAGAAATGGAACTTACGCTTCAAGAAAATGATTTAAAAGCTGTTTCATTGAATGTGGACAAAGCAAATTATGCTTTTAAGTTTTACCAGAAAGAAGGATTTGAAACAGTTTATGAAACTGAAATTTCTGCAACAATGATAAAACACATATAGCTGACGACAGGTGATTATCGGTATAGCTCAGCTATTGATTACGCAGGGAAAAAAGGATTGCAAATCCTAAGAATACAAAAAGTTGGGATTAAAAGAAAATCCCAACAACCAGTCAGAAACATTCTGCAAACAATAAGATAGATATATCCGGAGGGACGGGGCAAACATCTTAAAAACAGTGATAAATGAAAACAATAAAAAGCAGATTTAAATCAATTCATTTTAGCACTACTTTAGTCTTAATGTTGGTAACTATATTTCTAATAATTATAAGTATTGGCATTATAATCAACTGCATGATAGAGTATAAATACACTATTGACAATAATTACAACAACGCTGATATTGTTTTGTCAATGAAAACACGCAGCATTGAGATTAATTCTGTATTGTTTTTGTCTAAAGTTTTAATCGGCTATTTCCTTGTCATTATTGGCTATCTATGGTATCAACTAAAAAACAAATAGGATTGAGAAATGCCTCTGCTGGCTCGGCTCTGCGACTACAAGGGCAATATCACATAGAAGATAGCAAAAAAGAATATTCACCATCAAACTAAATGATATGAAAACAATTATGATCTTTTTATTCGTGTCAATGTACACAATGATGTATGGACAAAATCAAGAAAGCAATAAAACTACTTGTCTGAATGGAAAACAGGGGGTAACTAATGCAAAGGATATAGTAATAATACCCTGTGTTTATGACAGTATAGAACAAATCAGTTCAAAATATTACAGAACAGTAAAAGAAAATAAAGTAGGCATTATTGATATTAGTGGGCAAGCTGTAATTTCAAATCAGTATGAAGAGATAGTACAAATTAGTGAAAAGTATTTCCAAACTACAAAAGATAAGAAAATTGGAATTGTTGATATAAACGGAAAAGTTATTGTGCAAAATGAATATGATAGTATAACACAAATTAGTTTAGGCTATTTTACAACAACAAAGAACAATAAGACAGGATTGGTTGATATCAATGGGAAAGTTCTAATTCCAAACGAGTATGATGATATTAGCATGGTAGCAGTAAATAGGTTTAAGACAAAAAAGAATGGGAAATTTGGGATATATGACTTAAATATCAACCAATGAAAACGGAATAGCGATTATTCTCAATATGCCTTGGGTTCGGCGAACGGGGTAAATTATAAAGTACCACCCCTAAATCTCAGTCAGCCGACGGAGATTTAGGGGTGGTAAAAAAAGACTTGTAATATGCTGTTAGTTTCCAACAACAAGTAAGAACTCAGATAAGTTATAGTTTATATTTGGCTAAAAATATGTATTTTTGTCATGAACTTATGTAAATACAATTCATGGTCAAACAGTTTCGACTTATATTTTTTGTATCTATCTGTATATTTATGTACAACTGTTCGGTTATACCAGACAGACTAAAGACTGCCGAACAACTTATCGAAACGAATCCGGATTCTGCATTACACATCCTTCAGAAGACCCCACCCACCGCATTTAACTCCGATGCACACCGTGCTTTATACGGATTGCTCCTTTTCAAAACATTGAACAAAAAATTACTCCCGCTCAAACCCGATTCCGTTATCAACTTTTCATTAAACTACTACGAGGAGCATCATGACAATGACCGGCTGGCCGATTGTTATCTGTACAAAGGAAGAACCTACATGTATGCCTTTCAGTTCGAAAAAGCCATGGATTATTATTTAAAGGCCATGGACATAGCTCAGGTGAATAAAGATTACCTGTTACTGGGAAGAATAAATTCGGACATAGCCAATATATATACTTCTCAACGGGATTACAGTTTGGCGCGTAAGAAGTTCAAACTGGCATATGAGTACTTTACCCGATTGAAATTACAAGACAAGGCTTTTAATTCATTGCTGGATATAGGGCGGACCTATCATAACGCAAAAGAGTACCGTAAAGCTCAACGGCATTACGGCTCACTTTATTCGCAAGCTGTCGACTCGATGCAGCAGGGTGCTTTGCTGCAGGAAATTGCCATCAACTATTATTCATCTCTGAAATATGACTCGGCATTGTTTTATTTCCGGAAGATAATTCCATACCCTTATATCCTAAACAATCGCGCCATTCGATATTATTATTTATCGGATCTTTTTTTTGATTTACGTCAACTGGATTCTGCCTATTATTACGCAAAAAATTCGTTTAACTACAATCCGGACATTCGCACCCAACACGAATGCTATCGCATCCTTGCTAATGTGGCCTACCTGAGAAAAGACGCAAAAGAACTGTTGATAAAAACGGAAAGATATGTAAAGCTAGGAGATTCAATCAGAGAAATTGATGCACAAACTAAGGGTAGCGTTCTAGAAGCGTTGCACAATACGAAAAAAAAGGCAGAGAATACAAAAAAACAACGTTTATATTTGTTTGGACTGCTTTTATTACTTACTACTACCGGGCTCACGGTATTCTGTTACGTAAAAAAACGTATCAAGAAAGAAAAAAGGAGAATGGAAACAAGCCACTTAAAACAAAAAATAGAACTGCAGAAAGAAATTGTAAACAAACGTCGCGTTACATTGCTTCAACAAATCGAGGAGATGAAAACGGTACAAGCACATGAATACAAAAAAGCTAGTCCGGCTGCAAAAGAAGAAATGCATCGCCAACTCTATAATCAGCTTATACATATAAATAACAAAGAAAATTTTGAGCGAGAAATGAATTTGACACTCAACAATATGATCATCAAATTAAGAGGGCGGTATCCGGCACTTACGGAAAAAGAAATAACCTGGTGCTGCCTGCACACTCTCAACATCCCCACTATAGACATTCTGCTCTTGCTCAATTACAAGGTGGATAGCCTTAATAAAATGAAACAGCGATTGGCACAAAAAACCCAGATTAAGGGCGTCCCAGAAATCAATTGCTTTCTCAACAACATCCTATCCGAACTTGATTAATTGAACAGCTCGTTTTTCTCCTAACTCTGATTATAGTGCTGGTCAATGTCTCAAAAATGACATTTTTGGGGACGTTATCCCACTCCAAAAATGTGCGTCCTATAAATTGTCAAAATAAACAACATAAGTGATTGATTCTCAAATCTTGTAAAAACAGTTGTGTCCTATTGTTTTTCGGTTAAAAATATACCTACCCACTAAAACTATCATAACTTAGCAGCGCAAATTAATCAAATTAAACGGTTTATTAAAGCTCAAAGTTATGAAGAAATTTAACTCGACTATTTGGTCTCTGTCTCTTTTGTTATTATGTCTGTTCACTCCTCAGTTATTGATGACAAGCTCTGCTTCTCAAGATGTTTTGCTACACAAGGACAACTCTACTCCACCTCAACCGGGAAGAAGCAATGCTCCTTCAGCTTTCGTAACCACAACAGGTGTTTCAATCGATGATTCAGGGCTTACTGTCGACTTCGGCTATCCCACAGGAACAGTAACCATTGTTGTTTACGACGAATCAAATCAAATTGTTTGTATGGAAACGGTTAACACGTTAACAACAACATTTTCGGCACCAACCGATACATGGGATGGGGGAAACTACACTATCACCATTACCTGTGCCGACACAACCTTAAGTGGAGATTTCGATCTGTAAAGGGATTATCGGTTATGCTTGAACAGTCAATACACGTAAATCAAAGGTATTGTAAGTATGACTACTCTTAGTCGTCGGAAATAAAACCGGCGACTAAATATCTACCGATAGAACACTCCTATTCGCATCGAAGCTCTAGCTACAACAAAAAAATCTTATTCATATAATTGACTTAATAAATTCATTATCATGGCAACAAAAAAAATTTCTCTCAATTTATCATCCGGACAATACATGTCATGGCTTTTCGGTTCTCGAGCAGGTTTTCAAGTAACTGCTGTACTTAAGGATGACACAAACATCTACTGTAATTTTGACAACAAGAAACCTTCATCAAATTTTTCGGGAGTTCTCGTTCAAATAACAGGTAATAATTTGCGTCTTGAAGTTGATATTCCCCAATCAACAAACATTCTTGTGGCCGAATCTACCGGAGAACTTGTGACTACACCTGGCGGTGAAGTAATTGGATACACAAGAGCTTATTCGTTTGAAGACTCAGTAGATGCAAATTACAGCGACTTAATTTTGTCCATATCTACAAATAAAAAGTATTAGCTCATGAAAAATAAACCACTTTTCCGTACGGTCTGTCTGATCTCTTGTTTCATATTATCGTCTACACTTGTCTACTCTCAGTCCGATTCAATTAAAGTCAGAGACTATCTGAATACGATTAGTACTAGTGAATCGCTATTGAATCAGTTTTTCATGTACATGCCCAAAGGAGGTGATATTCACAATCATTTAACTGGATCTGCCTATGCCGAAACCTATTTCACTCTTTCGGTAAAAGATAAACTGTGGGTGGATATGGAAAATGGCAAATTGTATGACACGAAAGAAAAAGCCCTAGCTAAAAATGTGAAGGCTCCTCTACAACTTTCGGAGAATATGCCGGACCTTCATAATACCAGAATGAAATTGATTGATTTGTGGTCTGTACGTAATTTTGATCCCTCAAAAGCGAGTGCGGCTCCCGATGAGTATTTCTTTGGAACTTTTGGTCTCTTTGGTGCTGTTACTGGTTCGCATATGGTCGATTTGCTAAAAGAACTAAAAAATAGAGCAGCGCGGGAAAATGTACAATACCTGGAAATAATGGCCAGTTCTCCCAAAGTTGACACTACTCGTTTGAGAGATTACAACAAACGATATAAGAGGTTGGCAAATGCTATCGTTGTTAAAAGTCCGGCTCTGGCCGATACCTTATCATCCATCTTTAAAGAATGGGAAAACGATGGATATATGAAGGGGCAGGTAATTTCATATATCAACTATATCGATAGCATTGATACTAATAGTAATCTCACGGATGATCCGTATGCTCCCGTGTGTTTATATCAGGCATATGCTAGCAGAAATGCCGATCCATTGAGCGTTTATGCTCAACTTTATGTTTCGTTTAAAGCGTGTGCCGATCAGAAAAACAAAAAAGTAGTTGGGGTGAATATTGTTTCTGCAGAAAATAGCGAACAATCTATGTTGTACTACAACGGGCATATGAAAATGTTCGATTTTTTAAAAAAAGCAATCCCTAATATCAAAACATCATTGCATGCCGGTGAAATGACTTTGGGTCTAGTTAAGCCTGAAGATCTGGGCTCACACATTCGCGAAGCGATTTATACCGCTAAAGCCAATCGTATAGGTCACGGAGTTGATATTGCTTATGAAAACGGAAGCATTTCTCTGATAAAAGAAATGAAAAGCCGAAACATTCCGGTAGAGATTAATCTGGTGAGTAATGAATTTATATTAGGAGTCAAAGGTAACGATCATCCTTTCCCACTTTATCTCAAAGCTGGTGTTCCATTGGTTATTTCGACAGATGATCCGGGCATTTTGCGAACAAATTTAGCCGAGCAATATACGCTTCTGGAAAATCGCTATAAGGTAGATTACTTTGGAATTAAAAAGCTGGTTCGTAATAGTATTAGCTACAGTTTTGCACCCGGTGACACCAAGAATAAACTAATGGCTGCCGTAAATAAGAAGTTTAGCGAATTTGAACAACTTTGGGCAGGAAATATAGTAACTATGTCAAGTTGGACAAAGTAATAAAAAACATAAGCGCGGAATCCGAAAAGCCTTACGAGTAGGAAAACAATTAAATTTAAAGTAAATGGGAACAAATTTATTAGGTGGTTGGAGTGCTTACAGCACCACAATTTCAAGCGAAGCAAAAAAAGCATTTGATGAAGCATTCAAAGGATTTGTAGGAGTAGGTTACAAACCACTGGCGGTGGCACACCAAGTCGTTTCGGGCAATAATTATCGTTTCTTCACGAATGCTAAAGGAGTATATCCGGGCGCAGTAGATTATGCAGCATTGGTGGAAGTATACGCTCCATTACAACAACCTGCACATATTACCTCCATTAAAAAAGTTGACTAGAAAGAAGTGTTTGTTTTCCGAAGAGAATAGGTTGGTTTGATTCAATCTATTCTCTTTTTTATGTATTCATTCACTATAAAATGAAAAATACAGCTATAATTTAAAGAAGCTGGCTGCATAGAAATGCACTTTACCGGCCGAAGAGTATTAAAGCAGCAGCATATCCTGACGAAAAGAAAATTTCACAGCACTTCAAATTAGTATTATAGTAGATTATTAGCAGGAGAAAATCATTTATTTCCAAAAAATAGTAATTATACATATCATTGTTTATCTGACAATTAAAACCCTGTTTTAGTACTTTGTAGTGCTAAAATAGGGTTTCCTTTTTTAGCGTTTTTTTACAGTAGTGTTCTTATAGGGTCAAAAAGTTTGGATTAAGAAAATTTCCACTGTTACTTTGCATCGTTAACCTTTACACAAGAAATCACATTGTCATGAAAGCTAAATTCAAACTATTGTCGGGATCACTCCCTCAAACAAGCTCGCAGAACTTCCGCGCAGAAGAAAACATCTCTTCTGTTGCAATATATACGACGGCTCACGCACGCACACTCTCCAAAACTGCTGTCGAAGAATCAAGGTTAAAATTATCGTTGTTGTTTAGTTGTTGCCTTACCAAGAGGATTCAACCGGTTCTCCCAATTCAATTGGGGGAACCGGCCTCATGGGTTGTCGGCAGCACTGAAAAAG
>Ga0302165_10000768_pt1 | contig 11425 bp, 8 predicted proteins | sample I_Fen_E3_2_FD_193499 | JGI IMG/M metagenome (GOLD analysis project Ga0302165, IMG submission 193499) | Peat permafrost microbial communities from Stordalen Mire near Abisko, Sweden - I_Fen_E3_2 | ecosystem: Environmental > Terrestrial > Soil > Wetlands > Permafrost | place: Sweden: Abisko... | reverse complement strand
TAAAGAATATATTATTTGATATATTGCCTATGTATGCCAATATATTCATTGACTATAAATGTTGTGTAGATATTCGTGAGTCTGAAGAATATTTTGTTCTAAGTAAATTCTCTAAAACGAAGTTCTTTAAAATTTATATTAAATTTCGAAATTCTTGTATAAAACATGGCATATATTACAAACAGAAAGCTTATATAAGAAAGCTAATGCTTTATCAAAAAATTAAAAAGAGAGACAAGATTTCACGAAAGATTGTTGATAAGCAAATTTTTGAATTACCACATAATTACCTGAAACGAAATGTCATCAATGATAAGGATGTAATAGTTTCATTGACTAGTTATAGCTATAGAGTTGTTAAATCTGCACCTTATGCGATATTTTCATTATTTACTCAGTCTCTTTTGCCGAATAGAATTATTCTCTATCTTGGTAAAAACGAGTGGAATGATGAAAATATTCCAGATAACTTAAAGCGCTTAAAACTTTCCGGATTAGAGATTGTATATTGTGATGACATTAAGTCTTACAAAAAATTGATACCTGCTTTAGAAGAATTTCCAAACAACGTGATTATTACTTTTGATGACGATGTTTATTATCATAAGGAGATTGTTGCTGAGTTATTAGTGGAATATAGAAAATCAGATAAAAGATCGGTAATTTGCCATAGAGGAGCACTTGTTGAACGACGTCTAGGTGAATTTTTGCCATATAATCAATGGAAAGATTACATATATGGTAATAAATATAGTTTGTATTCGCCAATAGGTGTTAATGGGGTGTTGTATCCTGGGGATATTTATGATGAAGAAATATTTAAAAAAGAAATATTTATGAAATACGCCCCATTTGCAGATGATTTATGGTTTTGGCTAATGTCTTACAGGTTGGGAATAAATATTATTATTGTAGAGTTTACATCGCAAGAAGAAAACTTAAATGTTGACACAATGGATCAGCTTATTAGAAAAAATTCTACTGCATTAAATTTTATAAATTTTGTAGATGGAGCTAACGATACTCAATTAAAATTACTATTAGAATATTATCAACTTAAATAGAATTAAAAAGGATGAGAATATTTGTTTCAAAGTAAATGTTTGTAAATCTATATAAAATAGTACATTTTTATGTGTGGAATTTCAGCAATATATCGTTACACTCAAATAACAGATTTAGATAAAGCAAAGTTAGCGACAATGAATCAGGAGATGCATTATCGGGGTCCAAATGAAAACGGTGTATGGACTGATGATACCTGTGGGTTAGCACATACCCGCTTGTCGATTATTGGTTTGGAAAATGGCAAGCAACCATTGTTTAATGAAGATAAATCGTTGGTATTGATCTGTAATGGAGAAATTTACAATTATATAGAACTGAAAAAGGATTTGATTGAAAAAGGACATGTTTTTAATTCAGATTCTGACTCCGAAACCATCTTGCATTTATACGAAGAGTATGGAGTGAAATGTCTAGATCATTTGCGGGGCATGTTTGCTTTTTGTTTGTGGAATACTCACACTAAACAGCTTTTTGCAGCTCGTGATAGGATTGGTGAGAAGACACTTTATTATGCTCAGATTCCTACAGGAGTTGTTTTTTGTACAGAATTGAAGGCTATTCTCAAAAATTATCTTGATAAAATTCAAATTAATGGGCATGCTTTAGCGGAGTCGATTCGCTATAATTATCCGATTGATTTGAAGAATACCTATATTGAACAAATAAAACGATTACAGGCAGGAGAATATGCCTTAGTTGATTCAAATGGATTAGAGCTACATCAATATTGGAAAAGAGAATTATTACCTAAATTCAAGGGAACAGTAGAAGAAGCTAAGACTGAAATTCTCAGATTGATGCGTCAATCTGTTGGCATTTGCTTGAGAAGCGATGTTCCTGTTGCTGTATTGTTGAGTGGTGGAATAGATTCAAGTGCTGTGGCGGCATTGGCAAAAGAAACCGGACGTGAGGTTCATGTTATTACAGCTGGTTATAAAGGCCAGCACGATTGTGATGAACGAGAAGTTGCTAAACGTTTTGCAACTGAAAAGAGATTAATTTATCATGAAGTGGAATTAGATGCAACAGATTTTCAAGATATATTTTGGGAATATTCTCAATATATTGATGAACCGGTCTGTGATTTATCATCTATGTCGCAATGGGCTTTATATAAAAAAGCCAAAGCAATGGGCTTTACAGTTTTATTAGGTGGATTAGGAGGGGATGAACTATTTTACGGTTATAGAGAGTGGAATGAGATAGCAGAATCGTTAAAATTGAAACATATACATCAAGAATTCTTTCCCTGGAAAGGAATTGATAAAAAAATAAATTTCATGCTATTTATTTTAAAAAATTGGAAGTCAGTTCTCTATGCCGGTTATCCAAATAAAATAAATGATAAAACAACCGTTGACTGGACCTATGATGATTATATGAAATTTGCAGAAACTGCTAAGTTTAATTATAATTCAGAAACAATAAAATTTAGTGATATTGACGTACATGTTTCTTATGAAGATAGAAAAAGTGAAATAGATCAGATATATGCAGCAACTTTCAATACTTTTATGACTACACTTTGCCTTTATTTAGCTGACAGGCAAGGTATGGGTAATTCTGTTGAAATTCGTTCCCCGCTCATTGACTATAAATTAGTTGAATTTGTATCATCTCTGCCCTTGGAGATGAAATATAATAACGAAAGCCCAAAATATTTATTGAAAGAAACATTGAAAGGCATTGTGCCTGACTATATTTTACATGCACAAAAAAGAGGATTTACGCCACCAATTACATTTATTGATCAATTGGTATCAAATTATTCTTATCAATTCATAGAATCTGATTCTAAGTTTTTCAATAGCATTTTGGCAGACAGGCTATTATCAATGCATTTATCTTCAAAATTATAACAAAACTGTTTATGAATACACTTGACTTAGCTCCAATTGTTTTATTTGTCTATAACAGACCGTGGCATACCGAACAAACATTGAATGCATTGATGAACAATGAATTGGCAGCTGAATCTACATTGTATATTTTTGCTGATGGACCAAAAAAACATGCTTCGGCCGAGCAATTAAATAAAACAACAGAAGTTCGTCAGATTATTCGGTCAAGGCAATGGTGCAAAGAAGTTATTATTGTTGAGTCGGAAGAAAATAAAGGATTGGCAAACTCTGTTATAAATGGCGTTACGGAAGTAATTGATAAATATAACAAAGTAATCGTGTTAGAGGATGATTTAGTCACTTCTAAGTTTTTTCTTCGTTTTATGAATGAGAGTCTATATTTTTATAATCACGATACTAGAATATTCTCTATAGGTGGATATAATTATAATATAAACATGCCAGAATCATACAAATATGATATTTTTTTAGCTCATAGAGCCGAATCTTGGGGTTGGGCAACATGGAAAGACCGATGGTTGAAAGTTGATTGGGATATAAAAGATTTTGAAGACTTCATTCTGAATAAAAAGGAGGTTGCTAATTTTAATAAATCGGGTAATGATTTATCTAATATGTTGAAGTTACAGATGGAGGGTAAAATTGATTCTTGGGCGATACGTTGGGATTATGCTCATTTTAAGAATAATACCTTTTGCATTCGACCTACTTATGCATTAGTTAATAATATAGGACTTGATGGGAGTGGGATTCATTGTAGTAATTCAGGAAATGACAATAAATTTTTAGACAGTAATTATTGCATTCAATTATCTGATAAGGTTGAACCGAACAGCAAAGTTCAGAAGAATTTAAAAAAATATTTTGATAATACTTCTAGCATTAGATATAAAATTAAAAGAATTTTAAAATCGTATAAAAAGTTTAGATTTAAATGGTTTATAATAACATTATTTACAATTAAGCCAGTAAGTAATATATTCGGGTTAGATAGAGGTACTCCTATTGATAGACTGTATATTGAACATTTTCTTAAGACTCACAATGTTGATATCAAAGGAAAAGTTCTTGAAATAGCTGAATCTACTTATACAAAGAAATTTGGAATCAATGTAGATGACAGTCAGGTTTTACATTTTGACAAATCCAACAACCAAGCAACAATTGTAGGAGACTTATCAGCTCCTCATGACTTACCTGAAGGCATTGTTGATTGTTTTATTTGCACGCAAACCCTGAATTTTATTTATGATGTAAAGTCTGCTATAGTTGGTTGTCATAAATTACTCACAGATGGAGGAGTCTTTTTAGGAACTGTAGCCGGTTTATCCCAGATATCCAGGTATGATATGGATAGATGGGGTGATTATTGGCGCTTCACCGACTTGTCTATTCGAAAAATGTTTGAGGAAGTGTTCGGTGAAGGGCATGTCGAAATAAAAATTTATGGTAATGCCTTAGCAGCCACAGCTTTTATACAAGGCTTGGCTGTTGAAGATATTTTGAGTGTAAAGAAATTGATGCAGGAAGACAATAACTTTCAATTAATTATTGGGATAAGGGCTGTAAAATGATAAAGTTTGTTAGACGAAAATTCAAGACCTTATTTAATGTGGTATATAACAAACCTATAGGGACTATATACATGCTGCATCGCGTACACCCGTTTGAAACGAACAAGCTTTCATTGAATGAGAATATGAAAGTTACTCCCGAATTTTTAGAGCAATTCATTTTGGAGCGATTGGATCAATATGAATTTTTATCCATCGATCAGGCGGTTGCAGTTTTAGAAAAAAAGATTAAATTGACCAAGCCCTTTATTGTATTTACACTTGACGATGGATATGCAGATAATTATACCTATGCATTTCCCATTTTTCAAAAATACAATATTCCATTTATTGTTTATATTTCTACCGGTTTTATAGATCGCTTTTCGCTACTGTGGTGGTATCAACTGGAAGATATAATAATGAATAATAATTCGGTTAAGTTATCCAATGGAATGTGTTTTAGTTGTGAAAGTAGTACAGAAAAGGAAAGCTTATTTTTGGCAATAAGGAAGATTATACTAGAACTCCCCACTATAGATTTTGATAATCAGTTGCGTGAATTACTTTCTAACTATACCTTGAATTTTGAAGCGTATTCTGAAAAGTTGATGCTAAACTGGGATCAAATAATTTTAATGAGTCAAAGTCCGTTATGCACTATTGGCGCTCACACTATAACGCACCGAAGGTTATCAGAATTATCTCAAAACGAATTGAGTAAAGAAATAAGGGAAAGTAAGGCAGTTCTAGAAGCTAAAATTAAACAGGAAATAGAACATTTCGCATATCCATTTGGAACCAGTTTTGAAGTAAATGAACCAGTTGTAAATGCTGTAAAACTGTCGGGATTTGCTTCAGCAATTTATGCTAATGGAGGTGTGATAAGGAAACAAGATAAAGATTTATTTAGGTTGAACAGAACGATGTTAGTGGAGACAAAATGAAAATACTTTTTATAAACAGTTCTGATACAAAAGGTGGGGCCGCTATAGCAGCTTATCGGCTTTTCGAAGGTTTACGTAACGAAGGTGTTACTGTGAAAATGCTTGTACGTGACAAGACTACAAATGATCCGGACATAATATCCTGTTTGGATTTCGAACGAAAAGGATGGATAGGAAAGTTGGATAAAATTATTTGGAAAATAAAAAACAAAATCCGTAAACAAAAATGGAAGAAATACCCAAACAGGGAATCTGTTTTTTTGAATGATTTAGATTCAATTTCACTTTTACGCGCTATCCGTAGCATTGACTTTGATATATTACATCTTCATTTTGTAGCTAACCGCTTTTTAGACTTACATGAACTGACAAAGGTAAATAAGCCCATTGTTTGGACTTTACACGATAGTTGGGCATTTACCGGTATTTGTCATTTCTTTTACGATTGCAAACGATATGAGGAGAGTTGCGGTTGTTGTCCTATGTTGCATTCCGATAATCCAAACGACTTTACGCACCAAATTTGGAAGATAAAAAATGAAATATATAAAAAATGCGATCTTCATATAGTTACGCCAAGCAATTGGTTAGGGAACTGTGCCACCAAAAGTAGTTTGTTTTCTGGATTTCCCCTTTCGGTTATTCCTAATGGAATAAGTACTCAGTTGTATAAGCCATTGCCAGTCTCAGAGGCTAGAGAAAGTCTTGGATTGGATGCTGATAAACATTATTTATTATTTGGGGCTGTAAATGCTACCAGCGATAGTAACAAAGGGTTTGATTTGTTGCTAGAAGCACTAAAACAGTTGAAACAAGTTGGTGATAAACAAATAGAATTACTTGTTTTTGGGGCTGAGCAACCTTCCTGTGAGTTGAATTTTGGTTTTCTCACAACTTATATGGGAATCATCAGAGATGAAAATAAACTGGTGCAAATTTACAACTCTGCTGATGTAGTTATTGTCCCTTCACGATCCGAGAATTTCTCGAATACAATTTTAGAAAGCTTGTCATGCGGCACGCCTGTAGTCGGTTTTGATATTGGAGGAAACAGCGATTTGATAGCTCATAAACAAAATGGATATTTGGCAAAACACTTTGATACTGAGGATTTAATGAGTGGAATTGTTTGGTGTTTGGAAAGCAAAAATCAATACGATATGTCTGAGACTGCAAGAATGAAAGTTGATGAAAGTTTTAATTTACGAGGCATTTGTTTAGAGTATTTAAACGTTTATAAAGAATTAATAAAACATTGATAGATATATGCAATTTTTCAATAATATAAAAATAAATAAGTCTGTAATAGTAATATTACCTATAATTATAGTTTTAATATATATATATAATTTACAGATTTTAAATTTAAATCTCGATTCATTATGTGACGAAGGCTATTTGTTTCTTATGATTCAATCAGCCCATAATGGTATTCGTGATGGTTTCAGTCAATGGCCGACAATTATTGATACTTTATTTGGGAGTAAAATCACGTCAAATATTTTATATCTCAGATACGCTCGGTACTTTGTACATTTATTTTCCATTTCTATGTTTTATTTTGCTACAAATTGGTATTTAATTAAGAAGGGTATTTTAAATTCTTTAAAAAATAAAATAATTTTTTTTTCTTCACTTTACTTACTAGGTGCTTTGAGTTTTGGCATTATTGCAATAGCTTACAATACACTTCAGGAATTATTTTTACTAAGTGTTGTTGGAAGTTTTTTGATTTCAACTGTATGTGATTCTAAGAGGGTAAACATTTTTTATTTTTTAATAGGTTTTTTTTCTTTTTTTTCAATATTAAATATCTTACCATCCGCAGTTCTTGTATTAGTATCAATAATTATAATCACTTTTATCAAAAATGGACTAGCGTTGAAAAAAACTCTTTTTTCAACTTTTTGTATGCTTTTGGGTTTGTTATTTGCAGCACTTATTTTCCATTTCTTTTTTCTAAGTTTGGGTATTGTATTTGATAATATGTTCAAGACCTTCAATAGTGTAAAACAATGGGGTGCTGGTTATGACTCAATATCATTTATAATTAATCTTTTTCTTTATTTTCGTGATTTCTTTATGGGATTGTGTTTGTTATTTGGCGCCCTAGTATTTTCATATATTATATCTAAATTTTTAGGTAAGTGGTTTGCATTTATTTTATTTTGTTTTTCAATGATTTTATTTTCAGTGTATCAAATTAAACCTCAATTGACTTTATCTACTTTCTTAGCGTTTCCATTATTATTATTGATAATTTTAAAACTAACTCAAATGAAACTAACTCAAGTGAAACAGTTATTATCTTTTGAGTTTTTAATTTACCCATTTTTATTTTTCTTACCACTTCTGTCAACAATTGGTACCAACTTACATTTGGGTTCAAAGATGATATTTTTTATCATACCCTGGGGTGTCCTTTTTGTCGAATTAATATTTGATATAAAACTAAATATTTTGTATAAAGTGGAAATCAAACTAATTAAATTGCTGTTTTTGGGAATATTATTAGTCTATCTAATAACTAATATTGTTAAGGATTTATCAAAGCCGACAAATGTAGATATTTATTTTAGGAAAAATTCTCCAATTTCTCAGATTAAATTATCTAGGCAGCAATTGATTTATTTTGATAAAGTAGATTCAATAATGAAATTATATGGATACATACCAAAAGAGTATGTTTTCTCAACACAATTAGATCATATGACTCTAGTTGCTTTGAATGCAACTCCTCATGGTATTTATTTCTTTCCAACAATGTTTCTTATAGATTCTCAAAAGAGGAAGGAACGAAAACCCGACTTTTTGTTTTTAGATGACTATGACCTAAAATTAATGGGTGATTCAATAAAATTATTAGGATGGGGTTTTCCCAAAGACTATGATTCAATATATGTAGGCACGCCTGAAACTTTACAAACGACTTATTCGACAGATAGAACTCTTTATTGTTTAAAGAAAAGAAAGGTAATTCAGAAATAAGCTATTATGGGCATTAGACTCTCAATAATCACTATAAATTATAATAACTCTACTGGTCTGAAAAAAACGATTGATAGTGTATTGAATCAAACTTCCAAAGAGTTTGAATACATTATCATTGATGGTAGAAGCATTGATAATTCTTTACAAGAAATAAATGTAGCGTTTCATATGATCTATGATAATGCTCAATCTAGGGGTGATGTTTTGCAAAATGGATTACACGTCCAATGGATTTCTGAACTTGACTCTGGTATATACAATGCAATGAATAGAGGCATTCGTATGGCTAAAGGAGAATATATACAGTTTTTGAATTCGGGTGATATAATGGCTTCGAATGATGTAACTGAGAAAATGCTAGGTTCATTACCAAATGACTGTAATATCCTTTATGGAAATATGTTGAAACCTCTTTCAAAAAGAATACACCGGGATAGAGGGTTTGCAGGTAAAACCCCCACTATGCTAGATTTTTATACCGGAACACTGAATCATTCTTCTGCTTATATCAAGCGTACTCTGTTTGATACCTATGGCTTGTATGATGAAAATTTGAAAATAGTATCGGATTGGAAATGGTATTTGCAAGTTATTGTTTTGAATGATGTAAAACCCAACTATGTGGATATAGATGTAACTATTTTTGATATGAATGGAATTAGTTCAACAAACTCAGATTTAGATAAGCTGGAACGAAAACAAGTGCTGTTAACAACTTTGCATAAATCTGTTTTGACTGACTATGAAAGTTGGGCTTTCCCTATCGAACAGCTGAGTCGGGTGAATCGATATTGGATATTTAGAAAACTATTATGGTTTACTGAAAGAATGTTATTTAAATGGGAGAAATGTTTACGCCGATAGTTTATATATTCAAAATTTCATTTTATGATTGATGAGTATCTGCAGTAAAATAATTAATCTTAGCTATAACCAATTTTTTATAACAAAAAAAATGCGAATATGAATATATTTGAAGAATTTATCAATTCAGAATTACCAATAAAGAAAGAATTACAAAAGATATTTTCAAAGAGTCAACCTTCAATCATTTTTGATATTGGCGCTTGTGAAGGTGAAGATTCAATTAGGTATAGTCTCTTATTCAAAGCTGCTACAGTCTTTTCTTTTGAACCTTTACCGAATAATTACACTAGATGTTTGACAAATTTTTCTAAGTATCCCGGAAGTCGAATAAAGGCCTTTCAACTGGCTCTAAGCAATACTGATGGTGTCGCTGATTTTTTTGTTTCATCAGGAAGTCCTGAAGGGACTGAAGACTCAGATTGGAATTTTGGAAATAAATCGAGCTCGTTGTATCCTCCGGAGCCTTCATATAAGCAAAACGAATGGTTAATATTCGGAAACAAAATAGAAGTAAAAACCCGAACAATTTCTTCCTTTTGTAAGGAACAATCGATTCAGAAGATTGATTTTATACATATGGATGTACAAGGTGCTGAACTAAATGTGTTGAAAGGTGCAGAAGACAAATTGTCCTCTATAAATGCAATATGGCTCGAAGTTGAAAATGTTTCGATGTATCAAGGACAACCCTTGAGGAAAGATATTGAGAAATTTATGAAACAATCCGGTTTTGTCAAAATTATTGATACGGCTGTTTATGCTGATGCCGGAGATCAACTCTATATTAATTCAGTATATCATTCAAAACTGAATAAATTTACTATAAAACTAGAAATGACAATGTTGCTTAAATTTATATATTTCAAATTGATGCCATCGGGAATAAGAGATATTATAAAATCTCATTTCTTGAAATAGTAATATCATTGATTTTAATTGGATTTTTCTCTTAGATAAAGTTTGTAGAAAATGAAATATGTTGCACTCACTGGTGGTCTGGGTAATCAAATGTTTATATATGCCTTTTGTGTTGGGTTAAGACAAAGAGGTGAAAAAACGGTTCTATTTGTTCCGCGGAATAAGAATTCGAAAGGTTATGGACATCAGGGTTATGAGTTGGATAAGTTGTTCGGAATTCAAGAGTTTGATGGTTGGAAGTTCCGAATTCAAACTACGTGTTTAAAGCAATACAGTAATTTTATTCGGCTTTTCCCTGCTCGGTTCAAAGTATCCTTATTTAAATGTGTTGGGGTGGAGGTAGTAAAGGTTCCCGAAAATTTCATTTTCTATCCATCGGTTTTCGAATTTATTCATAAACATCAACTTTTTATGGGTACATGGCAAAGCGAACAATTTTTCGATGGAGCTACTTCATTAGTGCGTCAATCCTTCCAATTTAAGCAAACATTATTGTCATCTCTGACAGTTGAACTTTCGAAGTCTGTTCAATCGCAAAATAGCGTCTCTGTCCATATTCGACGGGGGGATTATTTAAGTGATCAATATGTAACTGGTTTTGATGGTATTTGTACCCCAGAGTATTATGCTAAAGCCATAGAATTAATTCGATCGAAGCAAGAAAAGACAGTCTTTTATATTTTTACTGATGACAAAGATTGGGTAACTGAAAATTTTAGGTTAGATAATGCGGTATATGTGCTTCACAATACAGGCATTGATTCCTGGCAGGATATGTACTTGATGAGCCAGTGCAAACACAATATTATTGCCAATAGTTCTTTTAGTTGGTGGGGTGCATGGCTGAATATGAATTCTAACAAGATGGTTATTGCACCTAAAAAGTGGTGGCGATTGTTTGAAAAAGATGATGTGGTGCCGGATAACTGGGTTCGGATATAATTAATAATTCATTTTTGTGGCTAACGACACAAAACGTAAAAAATAGACAAACCGCTCCAACTAATCTAGTCGGGGCGGTTCTTTTGAAAACACCTCTTTTGTTCTTTCGTTTTTCGACATCACTGTCAGGATACGTAACAAGAAATCACTTCTACACTCCATACCCGTTTCGTATCTGAACCTACACCTGCTACCTGCACTATATAGGTTTGTCCCGGTACCAGGTCTTCAAGTAATATCTTATGTTTGGTACTGGTAGTATGGGTAAACACACTCG
>Ga0302165_10000763_pt1 | contig 11453 bp, 13 predicted proteins | sample I_Fen_E3_2_FD_193499 | JGI IMG/M metagenome (GOLD analysis project Ga0302165, IMG submission 193499) | Peat permafrost microbial communities from Stordalen Mire near Abisko, Sweden - I_Fen_E3_2 | ecosystem: Environmental > Terrestrial > Soil > Wetlands > Permafrost | place: Sweden: Abisko... | reverse complement strand
TGATTCCAGTAATCATTTCTTTTACATTGGAATCTTTATCACACTCAGTGGAAAAACTGCTTATGATGTCTCTAATTTTTAATTATTTATATTCTAAAATCAATCAAAATGAAAACAATTAAAAGCCAGTTATGTGCCTTATTTTTCGTATTACCGTTTCTAGCTTCGGCACAAGATTTAGCTCCGGTGGTGCAAAATGTAAACAATGCAAAAGATGTTACCGAGCTGATTCAGGTGCGAAGCCAACTGGAGAGGTTTCTGGCGGTCCAACCCCAACAATGGCTGGCCTGTTATTATCTCGGTTATGTGGATGTTCAACTATCCTTCAGAGTGCCTGCCAAAGATGAAAAGTCCCGGTATCTGAGTGAAGCTGAGACATACCTGAATAAACTTTATGGAATGAAAGAATCAGACAAGTCAGAAATTTATACCCTGAAGGGATTCAGACTCTATGCTCTTATTGCTGCCGATCCACAAACCAACGGTCCGAAGTATTCTGGCGAAATTATTGGAGCTTATGAAACTGCACTTGGGATAAACCAGAACAACCCAAGAGCAATTATCCTGTATACTCTTTTTAAAAACGATATGGCTAAATTCATGCATCAAACTTACGAAAATTTCCAAAAGGATGTTGACAAAGCTGCTGCACTCCTCCTTGTTGAAGACACAACACTACTCACGCCAACATGGGGAAAGGGCTGGGTGGAGTTTGCCTTAAATAAAAAATGATCTGTTACGCACAATGGTTCTATCGAGCTCACTTTAATTAGGTAATACTTTAAAACAGAAAAGACACAACTCCTTGTGTCTTTTCTGTTTTATTTCTACCCAAACATATAGGTCAAGTGATGCATGCCAGATAAAAGAATTATATTTGCAAATAATATAATGCATCGATTTTTTCAACCACAAATTAGCAATAAATGATAAAACAGTATTTAAATCAACCTTACCCACTTTTCGGAAGAAGTTGGAAAATAATACTTGCTATGGGTTTATTTATTTCATTTTTTCTGGTCTTATTTGAGCCGTTTGGGTTGTCGTCTTTTCAAAATAAATATCGCCTTTACTATGAAATAGGGTATGGAGTTGTTACTTCCTTAACTCTGCTTGTCCATTATTTCGCGTTTCCTTTTCTCTTCCAAAAAGAGTTTATTGACTCAAAATGGACAGTTAAAAAGCAAATTGTCTGGCAGATATGGATTTTATTCAGCATTGGATTTGCCAATTTTCTGTATTCTTCCTTTTTCTTCCATTTCCTTAATAATATCAAGGCATTCTTATATTATCAGTTTTACACACTATCGGTGGGTATTATCCCTGTGGTAGTAATAACTGTATGGAATAATAATCGCCTGCTTGCCAGAAATTTGAAAATAGCGAATGCTTATAATAATGACATTGCAGCAAAAGCCACCAGTCTGCCCGGGGAGGAGAAAGTTTGCCTGATGGGCGAAAACAGCAAAGATAAACTAGACGTGAATTCATCGGATCTGATCTACATCACTTCCATAGGTAATTATATTCAGGTTTTTTATCAAACAGAAAAAAACCTGAAAAATATTTTGCTGCGGAACACTTTAAAACAAGCAGAAGACCAATTAAAGGAAAATCATTTTATGATAAAATGCCACAGGGCATTTTTAGTCAATAAAAATAAAATTGTTCAGGTAAAAGGCAATTCACAAGGTCTTAGGTTGGTACTGGAAGGCACTGAAGAGGAAATTCCAATCTCCCGCAATCTCTCCAAAAATTTAATGGATATTATTAACCCCTGAACTCATTGTTCATCTTTGAGCTGACTTGCAATTAAAGGTGGAGTATGAAAGACTTTTGGACATCATAAAAGGAGTTTTACTTTAGTCGGGAAGCTCCTTTTTTATTTCTTACAGTTTATTTATATAGGTATGAGCCAATAAATTCTATTCTTTTTATTACTATGTTGAGCAGACAGATAAAGAACTTTAATGCCTGTTTACAGGTTCCTCGTTCATCACGATTAAGGCTTTGGCAGAAGACTACTTAGCCTTTTGAAAACACAGGTCAAAATATAAAAACTGATACTGGATTGAATTGGCCCAATACTTCCAGTTATGTTCGCCAGGTCGTTCGGTATAATCATGATTAATACCCAGAGACATTAACCTTCTGTGCAACCCTGCATTAATCTGATAAAAGATATCGGAAACCCCGCAATCAATAATCAGGTTAAGTTGATTATTCTTTAAATCATTTACCAGATTGATAACCGACCGGTTATCCCATTCTGCATGATTTGTTTCAATACTCCCAATCCGCTTTGAAATATCAAACAATTTAGTGGATGATCGTAAGTCTACTCCTCCACTCATACTTCCGGCACTACCGAACAAATTTAAGTTGCGAATGGCAATGTATAAGGCACCATGACCTCCCATGCTTAACCCGGTAATGGCTCTGCCAGTCCGGTTGGAAATTGTGGAGTAATGGGCATCAATAAAAGGCAGCAGGTTTTTGGTAATGTACGATTCGTACTGACAGGTAGAATCAATCGGACTGTCAAAATACCAGCTGCTATATCCTCCATCAGGACAAACAATGATAACTTGATGCTCTGTTGAAAGAGTTTTAATTGAAGGTACGGTTTTTATCCACTTTGCGTAATTATCACTGTAACCATGAAGCAGATATACTACCGGATAATGCTTTCTGATAGAATAGTTATCCGGCAAAATAACTACATTTTTCACCTCTTTTTTCATCTTTGTAGAAAATACTGAAATAGTATCCACCTGAACCCTGGAAAAGACAGCACCAGATATTAAAAGCACTGTTAGCAATAGATTTAATCGTTTCATTCTGATTTTTCCGTATTAATAGATTAGATATAAATTAAAGCCATTATACATTCTTTAATTTGCAAAAATAGGTATTTTTTATCAATTACATTCGCAACCAGCGCGAAACCACACAACTATCATCATGGCGATTGTGTAACAAACAAGAAAGAGAAGCCTGATTCCAGGCTTCTCTTTAGCATTCAATTGTTTTGAAATACGAAAATTCAAAAACAATTGTCTTATTCTCTGGATACCTGTATCTCTTTAAAAATTTGATATTCAACTATTGAATGTTTCTGAACAGGTGTAATCATTACATATTCATTCATGATGAATGCCACAACCTGCGAAAAACAGATTTGGCCATCAGTTGTTGCCATAACCCGAAGTTTCAATCCATCAACGATAGATGAGTTTAATTGTTTTATTTCAGACAGATTACCACTTTCCAACAACTGAACTAATTTAGCCCGTTCAGTTGCATTAAAATACAGGTTAAAACATTTCATTTTCTGATGAGTTTTAGCGGAGACATACCAGCTCTTTCGAAAGAAAAACTTAAGTATGCCGACAACTAAGATAACCGACCCCATAACAAACAACATATGGGCATACTGATTATTGGGTTCCCATTCAAAAGAGGAATAACTGATCAGTGACGCAATTCCAAATATGATAAACAAAAGGCTCCAAAGCACAGAAGTCTTTGTTTTATACACTATACTTTTATCCAGATTCTCCAGAACCTGTTCTATTGATTTATTTTCTTCCATAAAGACATGATTTTTAATGCGAACGCATGTATCGCGTTCACAAATAGTTATTTATAAATTGATGATTTATATTAAAAGAGTATTGCTACCAGGTAGCATTTGAGAGAGATGGAGGCAAGAAATCAAATCAGTAATTTGCGAAGATGATACAGGTAATATCCATTCAACTGCTTCTTGGCTGAGCTCAGGAGAAAGACGATAGTCCCTGTGGAGATTTTCTGATCTGCAAGTTGAGTCGAATGGTTTGTACGAAAAGCATTCAACAATGAAGGATAGATTCTGTAAGAGATGTTCTGAATGGAATTCGAGAGCCGTATTTGCTCATTGTTTATTCCTGTAGAGAGACATAGATCGCCAGCAGCAAAAAAAGATGGATGCTGTCCTTGTGGAGATTGTTGATTACTTGTTGAGTTTGTAACGGGAATAATACGTTCACTTCTGAACACAGATGTTGAAGCTACTGCTACTAATAGCATTACTGCAACAAAAAAATATGCCAGAATCCGTTTCATAGTGCAAAAATACTAAATTTAAACGAGGGAACAATCCTATGCCAAAACATTGTTCCCGGCAACTTGTTGCATACGTAAAATAATTCTATCTTTGCAATAAAAATACAATTTTAATTACTTTTTGCATATTAACAAATTAATAATACAATAAACTCACATTTTATGTTCAAAACAAACCAGTATTTTGATGGGAATGTTATTTCCATTGCATTAGAATCTGCAGAAGGAAGAGCCACAGTAGGCGTAATGGCTGCCGGGGAATATGAATTCGGCACAGGTTCCATAGAAGTAATGACTGTAATATCCGGTCAGCTCACCATTCAACAACCGGATGAAACAGAATGGAAAACATATAAGAAATTCGAAAGTTTTGTAGTAGCCAAAAATGTAAAATTCAAAGTGAAGTGCACAGAAGATACTCCCTATTTATGTCTGTACAAGTAGGTGATTGATTAATCAGCCTGCCAAGTATATTGATAGAAAAAATAAAGCTTGTTCTGTATTAGAACAAGCTTTATTTTTTACTGGGGTCAACAAATTGCAGGCTATAGACTATCTATTCAATCAGAATCGTTTAAACCCAACAATCAAACGCTCCTCACAAATAGTTTTAGCTGGACGCTCCGGTACTTTTTCCTTTCTCACGCGCACTTTACTGGGAAGATGCTCTTCGTTGCTTAAAAAGTCTCTATTTATCCCTGAATAGCATTGTAAACAGGATCATATCTTCAGCCAGCTGTTTCTGCATATCGCCACAGTGAATTTGAAGAATATTATTTACCCAAATATTTTCTGTCGTGTTGCAACAAAGCGAATGCTTGAGAGAAAATGCTTAAATGTCCATAGATACCATGTGTGCATCTTTAAATCATCATATTCATAGCTTCACGAACTTCACTTAAAGTTTCAATTGCAGTTTCTCTTGCCTTTTTGATTCCATCTTGCAAAATACTCCTAACATAAGATTCGTCCTTTTCCAATTGAATGCGTCTTTCTCTTATTTCTTTAAAATAGCTGTTTAGTGCATCTGCTGTTATTTGCTTTAATTTCCCTGACCCTAATTCCCCAATCTCTGTTGCTATCTCTTCCGGGCTTGTTCCCAAACAAAGAGATGATAACCTGAGTAAATTGGCAACCTCCGGCCGATTGACAGGGTCAAATGTGATATGTCTTTCGGAGTCAGTTTTGGCCGATTTAATCAACTTATAGGTTTCGTCTTCAGTTGCTTTAATCATGATGCTATTATTCCTGCTCTTACTCATTTTTTGATTACCATCCAATCCCAAAATCATAGGAGATTCACTTAATAGCCCTATCGGCTCAGGAAATACATCAGCATTAAACTTAGTATTAAACCTTTTAGCAATGGTTCTTGTCAATTCTATATGCGGCAACTGGTCCTTACCAACAGGTACAACATTGCTTTTACAAAAAAGAATATCTGCTGCTTGATGTACCGGATACGTATACATTCCTGCATTAATAATTTCTTTTCCTGAAGCAGAAATCTCTTCTTTAACTGTGGGATTCTTATTTAATTCAGAAAGTGATACCAGTGATAGAAACGGAACCAATAGTTGATTTAATTCAGGGATATGACTGTGCGGAAAAATGTAGGTTTTATGTTGCTTTGGATCTAAACCACAAGCTAAATAATCTAATGTAAGTTCATATACATACTTTGAAATATCTTTGAAAACATCCCTGTCTGTTAAAACCTGATAGTCAGCAATTAAAATATATGTTTCTACACCTATATTTTGTAATTTTACACGATTAAGAATTGAACCAAAATAATGTCCAATATGTAAATTCCCTGTTGGTCTATCTCCTGTAAGAACTCTGTACTTTGCAGGGTTTATATATAAATCCTTTTCTAATAATTTGCTTTTCAGAACAGCTGTATCAAATGATGCATTGGATATTCCAATTATACTTTCCTTTGTCATTGTTTAATATTTTATTTACGAATAGCGATTATGCTATTTTATTTTTTTACATTACACACAACTGCTATTGTACATTTCTTCGAAAAACTAATAAGCTTCTGGTGAATAAATAATTATAATCAACTGAAAATAATTTAAATAGTTTCTGGTTTCTGTTGGTTTGTTCCTGTTCCACCTAAATCAGTGACTTTTTTATGAGCTTATATCGTTTAACTTACGACTCAACATTGCAATAATTTCGAAGGTGATGGCTTCCGGTTGGCCTGATGCCACAAACAACTCTTTCCATGTTATTCATTTCGGGTTACTAGTTACTGGATCCAGATAAGTGAACGCGCAAACTGTAATCGCTACAAATAAATTATGGTAGCCAAAGAAAGTATATCTTCAACTACTAACCATAAACTTATTTTACTTATTCAATCGGAATTGTTCTTTTGATTCGTTGATCCAGCGAAGTAAGAGTTTCTGTGGTAGCTACACCTTTTATTTCCTGGATCTTTCCATTAAGCAACTCCATTAGATGTTCATCATTTTTGGCATAAAGCTTAATCAAAATCGTATATGAGCCTAATGTGTATTGAGATTCCACAATTTCAGGTATTCTTTCCAGCTCTGCCACCACTTCTTTGTACATTGAACCGCGTTCGAGTGTTATGCCGATATAGGCACACATTTGGAACCCAAGCATTTTTGGATTTACGGTATAACCCGATCCTGTTATTACATCAATATCAATCAAACGCTGTACACGTTGATGAATGGCAGCTCGTGATACACCACATTCTTCAGCTACGTCTTTAAAAGGCATTCTTGCATTCTTAGTAATGATCTCCAGAATTTTTCTGTCTAATTGATCTATCTTTTCCATGGTAATTGATTTATGTTTATCATTTAGGCAGCAAAATTATACAAAATAAATGATAAAAGAAAGATTTTATTCTAATAAAATAGTTTTTTAAGGATAAAATATGGATATTTGATCATTATTTCTATCGTTTTGATAAATAGAAAAAGCCGGAGTAAGTATACTCCGGCTTTTTAAGTTATAAATTAAATCAATTATTGACGACTTGGTTGTCCTTGACCTTGTTGTGGCATTTGTTGTTGAGGTAGCGATTTTTCAATCGAGATTAATTCAACTTCAAAAATCAACATAGAAAAAGGTTTGATTTTACCACGATCAGCACCGGCATAAGCCAATCCCTGAGGAATATATAATTTATATTTAGATCCGACAGGCATCATTTTCAATGCTTCTGTCCAACCTTTGATAACCTGGTTTACCTGGAATACAATTGGTTCTTTACGATCAACAGAGCTATCAAACACAGTTCCATCAATTAACGTTCCGTGATAGTTTACTTTTACCTTGCTAGTATCAGTAGGAAGTGGTCCGTTACCTTGTTTGATTACTTCATATTGTAAACCGCTGGCAGTTGTTTTTACACCTGGTTTTTTAGCATTTTCGGCCAAGAATTTTTCACCGGCTACTTTATTACCACCATAAAGTTTTTCCATTTTCTTAGACTGTAATGCCGTCATAGTTTTTTGAAGGTATTCCTGAGCCTGTGCTGGAGTCATTTGAATTTTTGATCCTCTTAATCCATTGATCAACCCTTGTTTAATCAGTTTAATGTCAACTTTCAACGTAGAATCACCCATTAAACCTGTTTTTTGTTGATCTTTCAATGAAGAACCTATTTTTGTTCCCAGATCAGCCATTTCAGTACTTCCTTTTTCAACTTTGCCTTTCATGCCTTCGTTCATTCCTGCAAGCAAAGCTTTAATTGATTTTTGTGCTGAGTCACCTTTAATATAATAGTTTTTAATACCATCTCCGTTAGCAAGACCAAATGCATAATTTAAACTGTCAAGCTGTGTCTTTAAAGTTGGCATTTTTGCTTTGTTGCTATCGCATGAAGAAAATGCAAATGCGGCTACCAAGGCCACCGCCATGAATATATTCAGTTTTTTCATTTTTCTGTTTTTTATTAATTTGTTGAACTATTATTTAACTGGTTGTGGAGCTTGTTGTGGAGCCTCTTGACCTTGTGGTCCCTGTGGTCCCTGTTGAGCACCTGGTCCTTGTTGAGGCATAGATGGCATTTGTTGTCTCATTTTTTCTTCCTGAATACGTTTCATCGTTCTTTGAATATATTCCTGGGCTTCTTTAGCTGTCATACCTTTATTAAACCCATTCAATGCATTCACAAGACCTTGTTTAACTAATTTGTCATTGAATGTAAGTGTTGAGTCACCCATCAAACCTTTTGCTTTTTGTTGTTTAAAAGAATTTCCAATTTCCAAACCCAATTTATACATTTCACCTTTGTTAGCTCCCGGTTTGAATGCTTTATCCAATGATTTCATTAAAGCAATAATGGGTTTGCTGGATGAATCGGTTTTCATGTAATAGTTTTTAATACCATCTCCATTTGCTAAACCAAGCGCATAGTTCAAACTATCATTTTGAGTCTTCAATGTAGAAGTTTTAGCTTCGTATTTATTACACGAAGTAAGCAGGAAAATGGCAACCAGAGCTACCAATGATAAAATACTTTGTTTTTTCATTTGATTTCTAATTTATAATTTTTTTATTGTTTACTTTTTTACAGTTAACGGCATTGCGTTATCTGGATTATTTTGCGCGTTTTGCACTTTTTCTTACCACTTTAGGTGCAACTGACGGTTTTGCTTCCACTGACGGGGCAGTTTCTTTCAACTTTTTAATATCAAGTAATTGCACCTCAAAAATCAAGGTAGAAAAACCTGGTATTGCACCATTTCCAGCACCTTTTTCGCCATATCCTAATGCATAGGGAACGTAGAATTTGTATTTAGATCCAACAGACATTAACTGAACTCCTTCTGTCCAGCCCGGAATAACCTGATTTAATGGGAAGGTAATTGGTTCTCCGCGGTCAACAGAACTGTCAAATTTAGTTCCATCAATAAGAAATCCCTGATAATGAACTTTTACAGAGTCGGTTGCCTGAGGTTTTGGACCATCTTTTGCAATCAAGACCTTGTATTGTAATCCGCTCGCAGTAGTTTTCACACTATCTTTTGTTTTGTTTTCTGCTAAAAACTTCTCACCAACTGATTTTTTTAAATCAGCATCTTTAGCCGAAGCTTTTGCGATATATCCTTTGAAGAATTCCATCGCTACTTCAGGTTTCATGATCGCTGAATCACCTTTCATAGCAGTTGTAAAACCTTTTATTAATAAATCGATATTTGATTTCCCTCCGGGAATACCTTTTAAATTTTTAGAAAAGTCAGTTCCAACATTCAAACCAAGGGCATAGCTCATGGAATCAACATCGTTTACCAACACATTTACCGGTGCCTGAACAATGGTTTTCTCCGGTTTTTTACTTTTTGCTTCTGCTGATGCAAATACTAAACTTATCGCAGCAAGAAATAATACTGTTTTTTTCATACTTGTTTTTTCTGATTAATTGATATAGTCGATTATGATTTTGTTAAACAATAGCCAATAATTCAACTTCGAAAATTAATGCTGCATGAGGGGCAATAGCCTGACCGGCTCCTTGTGCTCCATAAGCTAGTTCTGAAGGAATATAGAGTTTCCATTTTGAACCGACAGGCATTAATTGCAAGGCTTCCACCCAACCGCTGATAACCTGGGTAACTCCAAAAGTAGCTGGTTCGCCACGATTAACAGAGCTATCGAAAACTTTTCCATCGATTAAGGTTCCGTGATAATGTACTTTCACGCTATCTGAAGCTTTAGGAGTTGCTCCGTCACCTGCTGTCAGGATTTCGTATTGCAATCCGCTGGCCAGAGTAACTATTTCGGCACGTTTGCTGTTCTCTTCGAGGAAGGCTATTCCTTCGCTTTGGGCTTGGCCACCCGCTTTTGCCTGCAAAGTCTGAAAAAAATCATTAATAACCGTTTGAGCTTCCTCATAAGTCATTTTTGGTTTGTTTTGTTCCATTACATCCTGAATTCCCTGAGCCAGTTGAGCATAATCTAAAGCGTTTACTCCGCTACCTAACAAGTTGTTGCCCAAACTTAAGCCCAATGCATAACTTACTTTCTCCATTCTTACGTTGTTGTGAATTAATATTTCGTTTTACTTGAAAAAACGCTGCAAAGATAGCTGATTTGTTGGATAATAGCATGTTAATAATTCAAAATTATCGAGATGATACAACAATTGGCATTTTCAATTGTTTTCTGCTACCCGTATTTGGATTAAACAACTCAAAATAAAGCACATAAATTCCTACATTCGCATTCTTTCCTTTATCAGTTTTGCCATCCCATGTCAAAAAGCCTTCTGTTGCCAGCAAGATATTCGAGGCTAGTTGAAAGACTTTTACCCCAACAGCATTGAAAATCATTGCATTTGCAACATATCCACCGGCATCTGTTTTGTAACGAATAAAACAAATATCATCCACGCCATCATTGTCCGGTGAAAAGCTTTCCGGCTCTGTCCATACGATTTTCTGTGTCTTTTCACTGGAATCAATCTCCCGATACTGCGAATTTTTATAGCCGGGTGTCCCGTAATTTACTTCCGAAGCAGCCGAATGCCATGATTGGGGGCTTTGCGTAGGCAATTGCGGGTTAATACGTTCCAGGGCAACTCCTTTTGGATTTTTTATCAGCGAATGATGCCACTTAACACTATAGGCAAGCTCGTCGTATATAGTATCCCTGGCTGAATTTGCAAGCACCAGAGTAGCACTTTCGTTATTAAGAGTGCTCCAATCGGTTGATAACAGGTTACTTCCATCCGGGCAGGCATGGTAGGTACGTACTTTTTCTGCATCGGAAGTAAGTGCCAGGTAACTATCCGGAAGCATGGTGATCAGAGCCGGTATGCTGTTCCCTGAATTGAGCGAGCCATCCGTTTTCCGGGTGGTAAATATCACTCCGGAGACATCCAGCAGCTTATCCGACCGGTTATAAATTTCCAGGTATTCTGCCGAACTATCAGGACTATCAAACATTACTTCATTAATTATCAGGTCATTTATACCTATAGGTTCAGTAATTCCCGTAGTACGGACTGTATCAATCAACCTATTGCCGGCCACATCCGTCAGACCGGAAGTTTGTAAAGTGTATAGCTTTCCACGTTCAAAGTCCGTATCAAAACTTAATGATATCTGCGTCTTATCTTCTGAAATTACTTGCGATGATGGGCTCCCTACTTCTTCATTCACCTTAAACGCAGCATGATTAAAATTCATTGCCTCTGAAAATCGCAGATTTAATTTGTTGGGTTGCTCCAGGATAAGCGATGTCCATTCAGGTGGATCCTTATCCAGGACTTTACTGCCGGTTACAACAATATCGTCAAAGTAATAATCTTTTCCGGTTAACCCCGTATTGACATATAACAGCCCAAAATAAGC
>Ga0302165_10000761_pt1 | contig 11469 bp, 8 predicted proteins | sample I_Fen_E3_2_FD_193499 | JGI IMG/M metagenome (GOLD analysis project Ga0302165, IMG submission 193499) | Peat permafrost microbial communities from Stordalen Mire near Abisko, Sweden - I_Fen_E3_2 | ecosystem: Environmental > Terrestrial > Soil > Wetlands > Permafrost | place: Sweden: Abisko... | reverse complement strand
TGGTTGACGCCGGTCATATATGTCAGAATCTATATCTTGCAAGTGAAGCAATTCGTTGTGGAACTTGTGCCATTGGTGCTTATAGTCAAGAATTGGCGGATGGATTGTTAGGATTAGATTCAGCCCCATCATTTGATCATGATAACGAATTTGTGATTTATGCTGCTTCAGTTGGAACGCTGGAGCGTTAGTTCCTAATAGAGAGTGTTTAGATTTACATTAGAATAAGGTCAATGAAAAAGTGCGTATAAACGACTTTCTCATTGGCCTTAAATTATGAATCCGGTTTATAAATGAAAGACAACAAGATTGGAGTATAATTAAACATTTTAATAATTAAGAGATTAGGATTTAATAAAATAATCTGTTAATTCCACGGGACCTTCTAATATTTCTCTACCTATATATAAGACCCGGTCAGGCCTTGTCATAATGGACCATTTAACTAAAGCGATACATCCATCTGCTATTTCAATTCCAGTAATACACCTAGGATGGACACAGCACCCATCATTAAAATATAAAGGCTCACCGACTTTTGGGAATGCTGGAACGTGGGTATGGCCTGCAATTAACATTTGGTTATTTTTTTTAACCCAATGAATCATATTCTTTTCAATATAATTTTTCTTTTCACTATTGCCTGAAGTACTTGTAGGATCTTGAATGCCAATGAGTTCTAATGGTTTCCATAAATACCGGACAAGAAAACGAGATAACATACATAATTCATCATTGATAATATCACCCTGATGTCCATGAGCAAGTAATATCTTATCGTCTTTATTTTGATACTGTAGGATTAATCCTTCCACAATTTTTATGCCAGGAAAAAGCGCTCGCTTTGAATTGGAACTATCACAATAGAAAGAATTGCAAGTTTTTTGAATATATCTAGGATCTCTTTTTACAATATCATGGTTTCCATAAATCATATGAAAACGACCTTTTTGATAAAAAAGTGACATCAGCCAAAATACATCACTGTGTGTTTTGATGATATTTTTCATTTTTCTGTTTTCCCAAAGTTCATCACCATCGCCTAGCTCGATATAAGTGAAATCTCTTTTATAATAGTAGTCAAGTGCAGTAAAAAAAAGATTTTGATTATTTGAAAAATTATCACTCCAATTACCTTCCCCGCGATGGCAATCACTCATAATTATAAACTTTGAGGTTTCATCGAAGTGGATAACCTTTGCAGTTGACATGAGTTGGGATAAGCGCTTTGAAGTAGACATATCATCATTCCTCTCTATTTTCGTCTGATTTGTTTATGAACTCTCTGAGGCCATGAAATGAATCAAAAATTTGAGGTGATTTACCAACATTTAAAATTTGATGGTACATTTTTGGAGCACGTTGTCGTATGATTTCCAATTTATCAAGCGTATCAGTAGACTCTTCGGTCATATTCTGATAAGAACTGCAGTAAGATTGGTTGTTTTTTTCCATAATATAATCTGTAAAAGAAGTCCGACTAAAAGGCTGAGCGGTATGAGGCTTATCAAAAGTAATGTTTACAATACGACCACTAACTGAGTATTCGTTACTATTGTATCCTGCATCTTTTAAAGCATCTACAAAGGAGTTACACATCTGTGTATCATATAATTCTAGTACGATATCCATGGAGAGTTCAGATGGGTGTGAAAATTCACCTAGTTTAAAACCGGTTAACCACCAATGGTATCCATTTCTTGTAAAAAGCAGCTCCTCTTTTTTTCGAAAAGCAAAAGCCATATTGATGCGGTCTTCATTACTAACACTGTAATAAAATGTTCCATTAAAAAGTCCTGGAATTTCTAGATCGGGTCCTTTTGTGTAGTAGATGCCAACCTCACCACCGGTGGTCATTCCATATTGGCCTTTCCAAAACTCAATTAACCATTTGATTCCATTGTACTCAAAACGAATGGGCTCGCAATCTATAATCATACTAAGCGATGCGCATGTTTCATCATAAAGTCTACAATAACCTAAATTCCTTTGCCAACATTCCATCAGGGAATAAAATACATCTTCGTACAAATCATAGGCAAAACCGTATGGCTTTAAATCCTTGTTTATTGCTTTCAGTTGTTCAGCGCTATTACCTTTTATATTAGTGCTTGGTTTCGGTGGTTTATTTCTAATGTTTTTCGGTTGGTTTATGATAATAAAAATTACAATTGCTATAACTATTAAAACAGCAAAAATGCCAAATGTAATCCCCAATATATGAAGGGGTAGCATTTTGAAAGAAGAAGTTTCAGCAATTTGCCCCAAAGTAAGTCCTTCTGCTTGATCTAGTAACATAAAATATCTCCTTGAAATTATGTTATATATCATAATATTCGAGTGCAAGAGAACTTGTTATATATATATTGAAAATAAATCAATTTTATTTCAGAAAAATGTTTGATATTACGCTTAAAAACATCATCATTTTTATGTTATAATATTAAAAGATACATTAAAATCTAGTATGGAATTCGGATTATCTTAGAAGTCCGGTTGAAGAATAGAAAAATTCAGATGGCTATTAGGGATTTTAGTATGTATAGGTGTTTAGTAATTAACGAACACAATGGATTAACGATTAGTCCTCCAATAAAAATTAATTATCAGATAAGAGGTGCGTATAATTTGAAGCAAAAACTGAGGGAGACATTATGTGATAGTCTTAAAATGACTATTGAGAGTATTGGCGATAGTATAATAACTACTAATAATTTTGGGATTATAACAACTTTTAATAAGGCAGCCGAAAATTTAACAGAATGGTTAAAAGAAGATGCAATTGGAATTGGATTCAATGAAGTATTTAACATAATGAACTATAAAAGTAGAGAGGTTTTGCAAATTCCATTTAGCGAGATAATCACTAATAATTTCTCTACTAGATTAGAAGAAGATACCATTCTGATTTCAAAAAATGGAAAAGAATATTTTATTTCAGCCACAATCTCTAATATTATGAATGATAGAAAACATAAAGTAATCGGAGTGGTGATTTTACTTCGAGATATTACAAGATTAAGAATGTTGCAAGATGAAGTGAGAAAGGAAAAAGAGCAAGCACAGGCTGCAAATATCGAAAAAAGTGCATTTATTGCGAATATGAGTCATGAAATCAGAACTCCATTAAATGGTATAGAGGGCATGATAGATTTGACGTTGCTTACTCAACTTACACAAGAGCAGATAGAAAATTTGACAATTGCAAAGGGATGTTCCAATTCTTTAATGGAAGTGATAAATAATATACTGGATTTTTCAAAGATTGAAGCAGGAAAGATGTTTGTTAAAAAAACATCGTTTCGAATAAATGATCTAGTGGAAATTACAGTTAAGACAAATATAGCGCATGCAAAAGAAAAAGGAATAGAATTTATTTCCAAGATAAATCTGGACTCAAATGAAAAATTTAGAGGAGATTATGGAAAAATACAACAAATACTAAATAATTTAATTAGTAATGCAATTAAATTTACAAATCAAGGAAGTGTTTCACTAGTAATTGAAAAGCTAAGTAAAGACTGGAATGGAACTTTGTTTGGATTTTCAGTGATTGATACCGGTATTGGAATTTCAGAAGAGGATAATGACAAGCTTTTTAAAAGTTTTAGCCAGGTTGACGGAACGAATACAAGAAAATATGGTGGAACAGGCTTAGGTCTAATTATTTCTAAAAAACTTGCTGAAATAATGGGAGGAGACCTTTCAGTAGAGAGTATTAAGGATAAGGGCAGTACATTTTCATTGACAATTAGAATGGAGCAATTTAATGATATAGAAATGGTCAAAGAAAATAGAAAGGAAACTGATTATGATAAAGATAATAACAATAGTTTTCAAAGTGGCATTTCAAGAGAGGTTCTTATTGTAGAAGATAACAAAGCAAACCAAGTTGTATTAACTAGAATGTGTTCTCTAATGAATCATAAAGTAAAAATTGCAGAGGATGGTAAAAAGGCATTAGAAATTCTAAATAGTGAGACTTTTGATGTTATACTAATGGATATTCAGATGCCTGTTATGAATGGCATTGAAGCAACAAAGATAATTAGAGAGAACGAAAAAAAATCTGGAGAACATATACCTATAATAGCACTAACGGCTTATGCGCTTGTTGGGGATAGAGAAAAATTTTTGAATCTCGGGATGGATGATTATTTATCAAAACCTGTAAAAATAGAAGACTTATATAAATGTATCGATAAAGTTATAATTAAAAAGAGTGATGGCATATATCACGATGCATCATATTATCTAAAAATAAATGAAACAGATAATAATATTGAAGATAAAAAAACAGAACTTGAAAAGTTATATATAGAAATTAATAGATTTAGAAAGTTAATAGAACAAGAAGATTATAACGGATGCGAAAAGTCTACACATATAATTAAAGAGTACTCATTAAAGTTAAAGTCTATAATTATGAAAAATGCATCATTTAGAGCCGAATTAGCTGCCAGAAGAAAAGATATCAATGGATTAAAAGAACAAATACTAATAATTGATGAAGAATATAATCGGATAAAAAGGGAGTGTCGCAAAATAACTAATTTTTAGTTATGGAGCGATGCTCCTTTTTTATGTTGACAATATGGTAAAACATGGTATCATTATAAAAACACGTAAGTAAACACTTACATACATACACGCGGTGCATGAAGAGAGATTGAAAAACGCTTACTATACTGATTAAATTGCTTGCTATAGCGAGCGGATGGAGTTTAAATGGATAAAAGTTATTTCACTAGAAAAGAGCAAATCATATTAAGTACAATTGAGCTTATTGATGAAGTGGGCATTGGTGGTATGTCTATTCAAAAATTAGCAAAAAAAGAAGGCATTACGGAAGGTGCATTATATAGGCACTTTAAGAGTAAGAATGAGATTATTATAGAGGCAATACTGTATTATTCACATTTTGATATGAATATAATAAATACAATAAACAAGAACAAACTTTCTTCAAAGGAGTCGATTGTTTTCCTCTTAACTTCATTTTCGGAATATTACGAAAATTATCCTGAAATCACAGCTATCGTTTGTTCTTTTCAAAGTTTAATATATGAACCAGATATAGCGAAGGAAGTATTTCTGTTAGAAACTAGAAAATTTGACTTTTTAATGTCAATCATTGAGAAGGGTAAACAATCAGGTGAATTTAACGAATGGATAAATAGTGAAGATCTAGCAAATATAATCATTGGTTCATTTAAACATTTAGTATTTAAATGGAGAATTAAAAAGTATGAATTTCCATTAAAGATAAAAACATTAGATATGCTTGACATAATATTTAAATGCGCAATATTATCTACAGAAAAAAGATGATAATTAGGAGGCAAAAACATGTCACAAGAAAATAAAGATCCATTGCTAGAAATGTATATCTTTGAAACAAACGAATTAATACAAAAGCTTGAAGAGATAATATTAGAGAGTGAAAAAAACAATAGTTACTCTTTAAATATGGATGAAATATTTAGAATAATGCATACAATAAAGGGAAATTCAGCGATGCTGCTATATGATAATATATCTTTATTGGCACATTCCATGGAAGATTTATTTGATTACATAAGGAAGTGTAAACCTTCCAATATTAAATATTCAGAAATAACAGATTTAGTACTTGAAAGCAAAGATTTTATTAGAGTTGAAATCGAAAAAATACAGATGAATAATGAGCCAGATGGTGATGCAAAAAATTTGATAAGTAAGGTGAAAAATACTTTGCTAAGTTTAAAGGGTGATGATGAAGGAACAAAAGAAAACTGCTTAGAGAAAAAGAAAAAACCAGATTTAAAGCAAAAGTTCTATATCAGTTCTCTTCGAAAGACAAGTCCGAAAATAATAATGGATAATGAGCAAAATCATCCATATAAAGTAGTCGTGAAATTTATAAATAACGCAAAAATGGAAAATGTAAGGGCATTTACAATAGTTCATAATTTAGATGTGATCGTAAAAAATATATCTTATGTTCCAAAAGATATTATAGAAAATGAAGAAAGTATTAAAGAAATTCTTGAGAATGGGTTTACATTATATTTTGAATCAGATAAACCCATGGAGGAATTGAAAAAAATCATTAATAGAACGTCATGTGTTGAGAGTGTTCAAATAGAACCAGTGGAGGAGACCGCAGCTAAACAAGTAAAATCAATCACACCAGATTGTAATGAAAACGTTGAAAATACAAATAGCAGCCACAATCACATAACATCTAATATTCTTAGTGTAAATGTTGAAAAGATGGACATGCTTATGGACCTAGTAGGAGAGTTAGTTGTTGCTGAATCGATGGTTACAGGAAGCAGTGATTTGAATGGAATTCATCTTGAAAATTTCAACAAATCAGCTAGACAGCTTAGAAAAATTATAAATGATCTTCAGGATATAGTAATGGATGTAAGAATGGTTCCTATAGCTCCTACCTTCCTAAAAATGAATAGAATTGTAAGAGATATGTGTAAAAAGCTCTCAAAAGAGGTTGAGCTTAAACTGATTGGTGAAGATACTGAAGTGGATAAAAATATTATAGAAAGTATCTCAGATCCACTTATGCATTTAATTAGAAATTCAATGGATCATGGCATTGAAAGTACAAAGGAAAGAGTGGCTAAAGGCAAAAACCCAAAAGGAACTATAACACTTACTGCTAAAAATGAGGGTGGAGATGTCTTTATCATTATAAAAGATGATGGTGCAGGTCTGAATAAAATCAGTATTTATAATAAAGCTTTTGCAAATGGACTTACTGATAAAAGTATTGAAGAGCTATCAGATAAGGAAGTTAATTCCTTTATACTGCTACCAGGTTTTTCTACGAATGATAGTGTTACAGAATATTCCGGTAGAGGGGTAGGCATGGATGTCGTATGTAAAAATATTGATAATATTAGAGGCACAGTCTCAATCAATAGTGTAGAAGGAAAAGAAATGACTACGATAATCAAAATACCGTTAACCCTTGCAATAATAGATGGAATGTTAATCGAAGTAGGAAACACGAGCTATACGATTCCAACTATATCAATAAGGAGGTCTTTTAAGCTAGAAGAGAAGGATTTGATAATAGATCCAGATGGTAATGAAATTGTTATGGTAAGGGGAGAATGCTATCCCCTAATTAGTCTTTACAAAGTATTTAACGAAGAAACAAAAATTACAGATGCATTAGACGGCATAATTATTATGGTTGAAAATGGAGGTAAAAGCATTTGCTTACTTGCAGATCAATTAATCGGCCAGCAACAAGTAGTTATAAAAGCACTACCCAAGTACATAAAAAAAACAAAAGGAATAGCAGGATGCACATTGCTTGGAAATGGCAATATTAGCTTAATTTTGGATGCTTCAGCATTAATAAGTTAAAAAAGGAGGAAATGAATTTGAATGAAATGATTGATAGTGAAATGGAAATTGAAGAAGATACACAAAAAGATAAATATTTGGTTTTCACCATTGACAAAGAAAAGTATGGAATTGAAATAAAATATGTCATAGAAATAATAGGAATACAGACTATAACCAAGGTCCCTGAGCTTGATGATTATATTAAAGGAATCATAAATCTAAGAGGCAAGATTATTCCAGTAATGGATGTTCGAGTAAGATTTAAAAAGCCAGTGATGGAATATGATGACAGAACCTGTATTGTAGTTGTGGATGTAGGTGAACTTACAGTAGGACTTATTGTAGATAGAGTATCAGAGGTGGTAAATATTTCTGAGGATCAGGTTGTATTACCACCTGTAACAAGTAAGAAAGAAAAAAATAAGTACATAAATGGAATTGGTAAAATAGGAGAAGAAGTAAGGCTTCTAATTGACTGCAATAAGTTACTCAATGATGATGATAAAGATACAATAAAAGAATTGATTTAATTAAAATACTAGGAGGTAAGAGCATGAAATTTTATAATAATTTAAAAGTTGGAATTAAAATAATAGTTGGTTATTTATTAATATGCATTTCTACAGTTATTTTGGGTTTATATTCAATAGGTATTACAGGAACGATGGAGAATTCTAAAGACAGCAATGCTTCAATTATCGTTATTTTATTAATGGTTATAACGATTGCAATAGCACTACTAAGTGGAGTTAGCTTATACAGTTCAATTAGCAAAAGGTTGAAACTTTTACAAGAAGCTACGGATAAACTAATTCTTGGAGATACTGATTTTAATATTGAAGCAACATCAACTGACGAATTAGGGCAATTAATAAAAAAATTCAAAATACTGGGTGAAAATACGAAGAGAGATGCTAGTATTTTAGCACAAATATCGGATGGTAATTTAGATATTGAAATAAATGCAAAATCAGACAAAGATGTGATTGGAATATCCATTATTAATGTGAGAGATATCGTTGCGAATATAACGGGAAATCTAAGAACAAGGGTAATCGAGGGTATAATACACGGTGATTTAAGTATAAGAGGTAGAGAAAATCTCTATAAAGGCGAATGGGCCAATTTGGTTAAGGCAATCAATGAGTTAGTTGAGTCATTTGTTGTACCAATAAAATTAACACAAAAAAGTATGGACAGCTTAGCTAGTGGAGAGATATTTAGTAAGATTGAAAATCATTATGAAGGTGAGTTTAAAGCACTAATAGAAAGTACGAATGGTATTGCAACTACTTTAGATGTTTTGGCTACAGAGATTAATGAACTTACGGTAAGTGCGGTTGGAGGAGAATTATCAAAACGTGCCGATAAAACAAAGGTAACTGGATCTTATGCTTTAATGCTTCAGGGTATAAATGATACGATAGATGCCATTGTTGAACCAATTGAAGAAGCAACTGAAGTCTTAAAAGAAATGGCAGCAGGAAATTTACATATTAAAGTAAATGGAGATTTTAAAGGAGATCACGCAATCCTAAAAAGCTCGATAAACCATACCGTTCAAGGAATATTAGAACATATAGATGAAGTATCAAATGTTCTTAAGGAAATGGCAAATGGGAATCTTGATGTAGAAATAACTGGATCTTATCATGGAGATTTTGTAGAGCTTAAAACATCGACGAATAAAATAATTGAATCTTTCAATGAAACACTTGGTGAAATAAATACAGCAGCAGAACAGGTGTCTGCAGGTACAAAACAGGTTTCAGACTCTAGCCAATCCCTTTCACAAGGCTCTACAGAACAAGCAGCGTCTGTTGAAGAAATCACGTCTTCAATTACTGAAATTGCTGAGCAGACCAAAGGAAATGCAACAAATGCAAATAAGGCAAATGAAATGGCAGAATCCGTAAAGAAAAATGCAGGTGAAGGCAATAGAGAGATGCAAGGCGTTCTTAAGGCAATGGAAGAAATAAATGTATCTTCTACAAATATTTCTAAGATTATAAAAGTAATAGATGACATTGCTTTTCAAACAAATATTCTTGCACTGAATGCAGCAGTAGAAGCGGCAAGAGCAGGTCAGCATGGTAAAGGATTTGCAGTGGTTGCAGAGGAAGTTAGAAATCTGGCAGCAAGAAGTGCAAATGCTGCAAAAGAGACAACTGGAATGATTGAAGAGTCTATTAAAAAGGCAGAGGACGGAAAGAAAATCACTGAGCTTACAGCCGACGCTTTAAATAAAGTGACTGAAAATATTGCTTCTGTAGCTGAAATCGTAAATGGAATAGCGATTGCATCAAATGATCAAGCAAATGCTATAAGTCAAATTAATCAGGCGATAGAAGAAGTTTCGAAAGTTACGCAGACCAATACAGCAACTGCAGAAGAGACAGCATCTGCTTCAGAAGAGTTATCAAGCCAAGCAGTTCTCGTAAAAGAGAGAGTTGGAAGATTTATATTAAAGAAAAGAAATATGTCTCAGACTTCATATTCAAACTTGGATGATAAAACATTAAAATTGATACAATCAATGATGACAAATAAAGATGCAAATGAAAGTTCAAAATCATCTTTCACAGAAGCGGCTGCAACTTTATCGCCAAAGATAAAAATCTCTCTTGATGATAAGGAATTTGGAAAATACTAGAGGTAAAAGATGGTAGATATTAAGGAAAATGAATTTATAAAGCTTGCAACTTTCGTAAAATCGTATTATGGTGTAAATCTATTTGAAAAAAAATTATTAATTCAAGGAAGACTTCAAATTATATTAACTCAGAGAAATTTTAATACTTTCTCTGAGTATTATAATTTTATGATTGCGGATAAAACAGGAAAAGCAGTGGAAGAACTATTAAATAAAGTAACAACAAATTATACTTTCTTTATGAGAGAACCTCAGCACTTTGACTATTTTAAAAACATAATACTTCCCTACTATATTAGTAAGAATAACGCAAAAAATAATTTGCGTGTATGGAGCGCAGGATGTTCTTCAGGTGAAGAAGCATATTCTTTGGCAATGCTTATATCGGATTGCGTTGGAATGAATAAACAAAATTGGGATACAAAAATATTAGCAACTGATATTTCTTTGGATGTATTGGAAACAGCTACAAAAGCTATTTACAAAAACGAAGAGATTAAAAATATTTCAAATCTATGGAAGAAAATATATTTCGAAAAGTATGATGATACAAGAAGTGCTGTCATAGAAAAAATAAAGAATGAAGTGATTTTTAGAAGATTTAATCTAATGAATGAGACTTTTCCTTTTAAAAGAAAATTTCACGTTATATTTTGCAGAAATGTAATGATATATTTTGACAATAAAACAAAGGAAAAATTAATTAATAAATTTTATGAATGGACAGAAGATGGAGGTTATCTGTTTATTGGTCATTCAGAATCTATCGGTCTGGGCAGTCATGGATATAAGTACGTAATGCCCTCAGTTTATAGAAAGGAATAGAAAAATTGTATAAGAAGGGAAAAATCAAGGTTCTAATAGTAGAGGATTCTATGGTGTTTAGAGAAGTGTTAAGGATAGGACTTACAAGTGACACTTCTATTGAGGTGATTGGAATTGCTACGGATGCCTACATGGCAAGAGACAAGATAATTGAATTTCAGCCAGATGTTATGACACTTGATGTAGAACTTCCTAAAATGAATGGAATCGAGTTTTTAAAAAGACTCATGCCACAATATCCGATACCTGTTATTGTTGTAAGTGCAGTAACGGAAAAAGTTTTTGAAGCACTTAGTGCTGGTGCGGTAGACTTCGTTTCAAAGCCCGCAAATAGAACTGGAATTGAGAGCTTTATAAATGAGCTTATTGTAAAAATTAAAATTGCTTCGATATCAAAGGTGGGATATTTAAAAACAAGTGAATATACTATTCCTAATAATAAAGTTCAACCTTTTAAAAGCAGAATAAATATTATTGCCATAGGTGCATCCACAGGTGGAACTGAGGCATTAGAAGAAGTATTAATGAATTTGCCAAGAGAAATACCAGGAATCGTAATTGTCCAGCATATGCCTCCGATATTCACCAAAATGTATGCCCAAAGACTTAATAACAGTTGTATGATTGAAGTG
>Ga0302165_10000760_pt1 | contig 11473 bp, 11 predicted proteins | sample I_Fen_E3_2_FD_193499 | JGI IMG/M metagenome (GOLD analysis project Ga0302165, IMG submission 193499) | Peat permafrost microbial communities from Stordalen Mire near Abisko, Sweden - I_Fen_E3_2 | ecosystem: Environmental > Terrestrial > Soil > Wetlands > Permafrost | place: Sweden: Abisko... | reverse complement strand
TCTTATCCTTTTCAATAGAATTAATCATTTTTAATGCTTTTAACCCATCTAACTTTGGCATCATTATATCAAGACATATTAGATCATAAGGCTCATCTTCTTCTATTGCAAACATAAATGCACTAACTGCTTCTTCACCATTAACCACCAGATCACACTCACCATATTGTGAGAAAAATTTAACCAAAAACCTTCTGTTGATAAAATCATCTTCTGCAATAAGAATTTTCATTAATTAATCATCCCCTATTCCAGCCACTATTTTCACATTAGTTTTAATATGATATTTTTTAGCTGTTGAAATACTACTTTTACATTATCCTTATTATTTCTTCTTGCATTTAATTCATCAAGTTCATGTTTAACAGCAGAGCCAAAGTGTGCTAACTTATTCTTCATTATGTAATCCGTGCAACCAGTACACATGACTTCTACTGCTACTTATTCACCTATCTCATCAGATACTATAAGAACATTAATATCTTTTCTCTAAACTCCACCTGATAAAAGAAGATTTTTCTTTAGTTATCTTTAGCACTTACATATATTCAGGTATGTTATCCAAGTCTATATTTTTTACTGAATTACTATATGATGATACATGATTGTTTCTCTTTAAATTAAATTGACTAACTTGATCTTTTAACATTTCAGCTTGAGATGCTAATTCTTCACTAGCAGATGCACTTTCTTCTGATGTTGCTGAATTAGTTTGCACTACAGTTGAAACTTGCATAACAGCTGCATTAATTTGTGCAATACCTTCGGATTGTTCATTTGATGCTACTGCTATTTGGCCTATAAATTCAGCAACTTGTACAGTGTTTTCCACAATTTTATTTAATGCTTCTGCCGTTTCATTCGCTATCTTTGTTCCTACTTCTGCCTTTTTAATTGAGCCTTCAATCATATCTGTAGTTTCTTTAGCTGCCTTTGCAGATCTAGCTGCTAAGTTTCTAACCTCTTCTGCAACAACTGCGAAGCCCTTTCCATGTTGGCCTGCTCTAGCTGCTTCAACTGCTGCATTTAAAGCTAAAATATTAGTTTGGAATGCAATTTCATCAATAACTTTAATGATCTTATATATACTAGTTGAAGCATTATTTATTTCATCTACCGCTTTTTGCATTTCTTTCATTTGTCCATAGCCATTTTCAGCATTGACTTTAGCCTTTTCAGCAATCTTATTAGCATTTGTAGCATTTTCTGCATTCATCTTAGTTTGAGCAGATATCTCTTCAATTGATGCTGTTAATTCCTCAATTGCACTTGCTTGTTCCATAGCACCTTGAGAAAGGGCTATACTTGAATCTGATACTTGTTTTGAACCTGATGCAACTTGTTCAGATGCTGAATTTATATAACTCATAGTACTATTTAGTTTATCAGTCATCTTTCTAAAAGAAGCACCTAATAAACCAATTTCATCTTTACTTCCTATATTAATTGTTACATCAAAATCTCCATCTGCAACTTTATCAGCTATTTTTATTATTTTACGAACTGGTTTGCTTATTGTTGAAGAAATAAATATGCCTATTAATACTGCCATTATTACTCCAAAAACTAAGATTGTTATTGTTATTGTTGTTGTGCTTGTTGCAGTTTGAGTATTACTATCAGAAGCTTCTTTTGCAAGCTTTAATTTCATATCTGTAAAAGAATTAATCTCCAATTGTAGTTCATCTAAAGCTGGTTTTCCATCACTATAAAGAAGCTTAACCGCTTCTTCCTTATTTTGTTTTTTTAATTCTATTATTCTATTTACAATTTCTAAGTATTTAGTCTTTGAAGCTTTTACATTCTTCATAACTTGTTGGCCTTCAGCTGTAAGTGTAGTTTTAGTCAATTCATCAAAACTTCCATCAAAGTCAGAGCTTGCAGTTTTAATTTTGCTAATATGATCTTGTATTTCTGCTGAACTATCTTTAAGTAATATATCTCTAATATTTCCTCTTATATCATTTACATCATTAGTAATGTCAATTACATCTGTTAGAGGCTGTGTCATTTTTTCATACAATTTAGTATCTAACTCGCTAATTTTATTAATATTTAAAACACCTTCAACTCCTATAATCCCAGCTATAAGAGCTACCAAAAAAAATCCCAAAAGTATTTTTGCACTTATTTTCATATTATAAAACCAATTCATTTAAACCCCTCCCATATTATTCAATATTACTTAACCCATCCATATCATCATAATTTATTAATTTATTACAATCTAAAATTAGTTTAACCCCATTATCTATTTTTCCTATACCACTTATATACTTATTGCTAATCTTATTTAAATTTGGTGGTGGTACAATATTCTCATCTTGTATTATTAATACTTCAGAAACACTATCCACAATAAGACCAATTGATAGCTCATTTATATCTATAACAATTATACAAGTTCTATCATTATACTCTCTAAATATCTTCTTAAATCTTAGCCTTACATCCATTACAGGAATTATTTTGCCTCTTAAATTAATAATTCCTTTTATATAGTTTGGAAGTTCTGGAACTAAAGTTATAGGCTGTATACCAATAATTTCTGTAACATGGTTTATACCTATGCCATAAGATTCACTATCCAATATAAAAGTAAGATATTTTCCCTTTTGAGTATCTTCATCCATGTCTATATTATCATTAATCGCATCTACACTCATTCTAACACTCCCTCCTCCACTAAAGTTTTATCCTTCCCTCTTAACTTATGTAATAAATTTTTTAATACTTTTTATTTAATTAAATACTTTGGCTGATAGTACAAAGCTGTTTTGAAACTACCTCTTCTTTAAATGGTTTAACTATAAAAGATATTGCTCCTGCTACTATAGCTTCCCTAACTAATATTTCATGTCCCATAGATGAAATAACTATAATTCTAGCATCCTTATCAACTGCTTTTATCATCTTTATTGCATCTATTCCCCCCATTTCTGGCATAGTTAAATCCATCGTGACTATATCTGGTTTTAATTGTTTGTACAGTTGTATAGCTTTAAATCCATTTTCAGCTTCCCCTACAACATCAAATCCTGATTTTTCTAGTAACATTCTCAGAGATAATCTCATAAATGCTGCATCATCTACTATAAGTACTCTTTTCATATGCGTCTCCCCTTTTAATACACAATAATCTAAAATTATATATTTTTCTTAATAATATTATTGTAAATATTTTTATAATATGTTTGTAGTCCCACAAGTCATGTAGTCATATGCAAATTGCACAACAAATTTATATTAAAATGCTAATTGCACTTGTTTACATGTGTATTCAATAATATGGAATATTTTATACATTGTTCTAACTTTCAGTAAATGGTATAATTTATATTAATATATTTAATTATGGGTTTATTCAACGATATGATATACTTTTTATTTATTCTATGTTTGTAAATGTATATTATTATGCAAAATTTAATTCATTTGAGTAAAGAGAGGTTTTTGTATATGACAACAATAATTATTGCTGAAGATCAGAAACTTTTAAGAGAAAGTTTTAAAAATATAATCGAAACTAATAGTGATATAAAAGTTGTGGCTTCTGCTACTAATGGCAAAGAAGCATACAATTTATGTAAACAATATAAACCTGATTTGGTTTTAATGGATTTGTGCATGCCTGTATGCAATGGTACTGAGGCTACAAAATTAATTAAAATTGATTTTCCATCAGTTAAGGTTCTAATCCTCACTGCTTCTAATGATAAAGAGGATGTTACTGAGGCTATAAGTAATGGTGCTGATGGGTACGTTTTAAAAAATATAGGTACTGAAGAATTAATATTATCTATAAAGAGTGCTTCTTTAGGACTTGGCATAGTCGATAAAGATCTTTTAGATCCTCTAGTACTAAATCTGCGTAAAGAAAATAAGAAAAAGAAAAAAAAGACTGTCCAGGTATCTGGTATAAATGTTTCTTTAACAGAGAGAGAGCTTAGAATAGTAACCATGATAGTTGATGGTAAGGATAATAAAGAAATTGGAGCTTCTTTATTTATTGCTGAGGGAACTGTAAAAAATATAATTACTGAAATTATTTCAAAACTTCAATTAAAAGATCGTACTCAATTAGCTGTATATGCAGTTAGGAATCAATTAGTCTAAATCAATCTTTCATGTCCTAGTTGTATATATTTCTTTAATTTCATTAATAAGAGATCTAGACTTTCTTTAGTCAGAGCAATCTTGTTCCATCTAAAAATTATACTAAAACAACAGACTAGCTTAATCCTAGTCTGTCTTTTCATTTAAACATATTAAATAAAACGCTAGGAATGCTTGAAAGAGAAACTTGTTTTTCTACAGCTCCTATATCAAAAGCTACTTTCGGCATACCATAAACAACAGAGGATTCTTTATCTTGCCCTATAGTCCTCGCCCCTACTCTTCTCATGGACATAAGTCCTGTTGCTCCATCCTGTCCCATCCCTGTAAGTATAACTCCTACAGCATTTTTTCCTGCTGCTTTTGCAACTGATTCAAAAAGCACATCTACAGATGGGCAATGTCCACTAACTTTAACTCCTTGAGTGAGCTCTACAATATATTTATCTCCTATCCTTTTAATCTTAATATGTTTATCTCCTGGTGCTACTAATACACTACCAGATTCTATAATATCCCCTGTTTGTGCTTCTTTAACCTTAAATTCTGTCTGCAAATTTAATCTTTCTGCGAACATTCTAGAAAACACTGGTGGTATATGTTGTACTACTACTATTCCAGGAACTGTTTTAGGAAGAACTTTCAATATACTATAAACAGCCTCGGTACCGCCTGTAGAGGCACCAATGGCAATTAGTCTACTGTTACTTTGTGGCACCTCATTTCTTTCCACTACATTATGCATATTAGTTCTTACTGCTTGTGCTAAATTAGCTGATAGATTTACATTTGCTGCCCCCTTAATTTTGAGTATTAACTCACTTATAAAATTATCAAAAGCATTAGGAATTCTTGCATCAGGCTTACTTAAGAAATCTACTGCACCAGCCTCCATAGCATCAAATACAATATTACTTACAGAACTTACTACTATTATTGGAATTTTATATTGTGGAAGAAGCCTTCTTATAAATTCAACACCATTTAACTTAGGCATTTCTACATCGCAAGTCATTACATCAGGATTTAATTCCAAGAGCTTATCTCTGGCATCATAAGGATCTACTGCCTTACCAACTACTTCTATTCTAGGATCATTTGATATCCCTCTTGATATAGCTTCCCTAAATACCATACTATCATCAACTACTAATACTCTAATTTTCCTCATAACCGTCACCCTTTTAACCTTTTAATTTATAATAAATTCAACTTATAAATCATCTAAAATACTTTATTCTTTTCTGTATACAGATGGCATTATATACTTAAATCCTGTACTTTGACCGTTTAAGGATTCTGAATGCCCTATGAAAAGATACCCTCCATGTTCCATATTATTATAAAATTTATTTATTAATTCATTTTTTGTATTATTATCAAAATAAATCATTACATTCCTACAGAAAATCACATGAAATTTTTTCTTAAAAGGAAATACTCTCTCCATTAAATTAAATTTTCTATATACAATCTCATTTTTTATCTTATCTCCAAATATAAAATTATCTTGGTCAATTTTTTTTAAATAGTCTCTTTTCCAAATTTCTGGTAAAGGCATTATTTGTTCGCTTTGATATACACCATTTCTTGCAGTATTTAAAACTTTATCAGAGATATCTGTTGCCAAAATTTTTTTATCCCACCATAACTTTTGTTCTTTGCAAAATTGGTCTAATATCATTGCAAGTGTATATGCTTCCTCACCTGACGAACATCCAGCACACCACATTCTCAAATCTCTATCCTTAACTAAGGTTATTAAATTAGGAAGTGCTTTTTCTTTTAAATAATCAAAATGAGTCTTTTCACGCATAAAATATGTGTGATTTGTAGTAATTTTATTTACTAATATATTAACAGCATTTCCAGTATTATCAGAAATTAAATACTGATAATACTGAGAAAAATTATCAAAGTTATTCTCTGATAAAACAGTATGAAGCCTCCCAATAACAAGCATTTTCTTTTCTTCCTTAAGATTAATTCCATAATTATCCTTTATATATTTCGCTAATTGTGCAAACTCCTTATCATTAATTTCAACCACTATATCACCTTCTTCAATATTTTCCAAATTCATCATCACTAAGTATTATTCTTTTTACATTTGAATTTCCATTTAAATTTACACTTGTTTTATTTATCGGTATATTTTTAAATTCTTGTAGGTTTTTATGCTTTAAATTATTCTGTTTGTTAAAAGAATTTGTTTTTTCATAATTAGATTCTTCGTAAAGATTTAAATTAATATTATTCTTTAAATTAAACATGTGAACTTGCTCTTTTAAAACTTCTGCTTGTCCCGAATTCTTCACTAGATGCTGCACTTTCTTCTGCTGTGGCTGAATTACTTTGAACTACTTCAGATATCTGGACTACACCTTGAGATACTTGTAATATACCTGTCGCTTGTTCTTCTGATGCTTCTGATATATTTCCAATTATATTAGCAACATCTTGAATATCTTTAACTATATTATCTAGTGCCTCTGCAGTTTGATTCGCAATTTTAGTTCCATCTCCAATTTTAATAATAGAATCTTCTATTATTTCTGTAGTTTCTTTAGCCGCCCTTGCAGATCTTTGAGCTAGATCCCGTACTTCTTCTGCTACCACATTAAACCCCTTACCATATTTACCTGCTCTAGCTGCTTCTACTGCTGCATTTAGCGCAAGTATATTGGTTTGAAATGCAATTTCATCAATTACTTTAATTATTTTTGAGATATTCTTCGATGAAATATTAATTTCATTCATTGCCTGAAGCATTAATTTCATTTCACCATTTCCTTTAATTGCATTTGTTTTTGTATTATCCGCTATATCACTAACCTTTTTTGTATTTTCAGCATTCATTTTAATCTTAGTAGATATTTCATCAATAGAAGCTGTTAATTCCTCAACAGCACTTGCTTGTTCTGAAGTTCCCTGAGATAAGACTATTGTTGACTCTGCCATTTGTCTAGAACCAACTGTAACCTGTTCTGCTGCAAAACTTATCTGTTCTAAAACTTGATTTAATTTATACCCCATCTTTCTCACGGATTGTGAAAGTATACCAATTTCATCCTTTGAATCATTGACAATTTCCATATCAAGATTTCCTCTGCTGATTTCATTTGTAACTTCTGTAAGCCTTCCTATAGCCTTGCATATAGCTTTGCAAATTCCAATTCCTAAGATTATAGCTACTATCATAGCTATAAAAACTACAATGACTATCCTTCCAACTGCAGAATTTACTTCTGAGGAATATTCTTCAACTTTGTTGTTACCTCCACTTATCTTTAGTTCAAATAATTTATCTATAGAATTATTTATTTTATCAGATAAATTTTTTGTTGAATCTTGCCCCATTAATGCAAGTGCTTCATCTTCTTTATTTGAATTCGCTAGATTAATAATTTTCTCTTTTATTGCGTTATATTTATCTAATGATGTCTTTAAATTGTTAAATTCTTCTCTAGCTCCTTCTGTTTGAATGGACTTTTCAAACAGAATTAAATTCTCTTTAATTTTATTATCATAAACATTTATTTTATCTATATACTGGTTTCTTTCAATGCTATTCTTATACAATATAATGTTATCCAAGTTTATCTTAAGTCTTTGGTATGAAATAGATACATTACCAATATCGCCAATAGCAACTCCATAATTTTTATATAATTCAGTATAATCTTTATTAGTTCCATTTATTCTTGTAATTCCTATAACTCCAACTATGCCAGATATGAACGCTACAATGACAAATGCTAATATTAACTTTGTTCTAATCTTCATATTATTTAACCATTTCATAACGTGTTCCTCCAGTTTCTCCTTAATTATAAGAATAATATTTATCCTGTGCACAAGTTAATAAAATAAATTCAGAAACTTATACTCTTGTCATTATTCCGCCAACATCAATAATAAGACTTATATTCCCATCACCCAAAAGAGTACATCCTGCTAAATCTTTTATATTTTTAGTATTCTTAATATAACTTGGAAGCGCCTTTACAACGACCTGTTGTTGTCCTAATAATTCATCTACCCAAATACAGACGCCTCTTTCATCTTGTTCCACCATTATTAAGACTCCATCCCAAAGATTATTTAAAGTTGTCTTTACTGCAAAATGATTATTAAGTCTGCATATTGTATAACATTTACCTCTAACTATAATCATCTCATTATCATCTGGATCTTTTATAATATCTTCTTCTTTGGGTCTAAAAAATTCTTTTATTGAACTGGTAGGAAGGGTATATCTTGACTCACCAACCCTTACATTCATTCCATCTATGATTGCAAGTGTTAATGGTATTTTTATTGTCATACTTGATCCAAAGTCTTCAACACTTTTTACACTAATTGAACCACCTATCTTTTCAATATTTTTCATTACAACATCCATTCCTACTCCCCTACCGCTGAACTCAGACACAGCTTCCTTAGTAGAAAAACCTGGTAAAAATATCAAATTAAATATTTCTTTTTGGGTCATTTCACTTTCATTTTTATCAAGAAGATTATTTTTTCTTGCTTTCTCAAGAATTTTTTGCTCATTAAGCCCCTTACCATCGTCTTTTACTATAATAAGTACATCACCACCTGCATTTTGGGCTTCTAAAACCAAATTACCTACTGGCTGTTTACCCTTATCAAGTCTATCTATTGTAGTTTCTATTCCATGATCTATAGAATTACGAACTAAGTGCATTAACGGATCTGATATATGCTCAATTATGTTCTTATCAACTTCTGTATCTTCACCAATAATAGTAAGCTTAACTTCTTTATTCATCTTTTTGCTCATATCTCTAACAATTCTATTCATCTTTTGAAAGGTTGCAGATAGCGGAACCATTCTTATTGACATTACTGTATCCTGCATCTCTTTTATGATCTTACGAAGCTGCCTTGCTGATTTTTGGAAATTATCTAGCTCTAACCCTGCTAGATCTGGATTTTGTGTAACCATTGATTCTGAAATTACTAATTCACCAATAAGATCCATTAGCCTATCTGCTTTTGCTACACTTAAACTTATAAAATCTTGGTGAGAACCATTCTTTTCTATCTTCTTTTCATTAACATAATTTTTGCTTTCTGCTTCACTTACCTTATTTTCTTCTTCTATTTGATTGTCTTGTCGTTCTTTTTCTTCTTCTTTTATTGCTTCTTTATTTTTTATAATTTCTTCATCATTGTTTACTCTAACAACATCTAATTTGCTCAAAAAAACAGTTTGATTTATTATTTGTTTAATTTCCTCAACATCTAATTCTGAATAAAAAACTATTTTAAATCCATTTCTTTTGATTTCCTCGCTAGCTTTTTCATCATCATCAATTATGTTTTCTGGTGTATTACTTATTATCTCTGCTACTTCTGATAACTTATGAAGAATTCCGAAGCTTCTAATATTCTCCATTCCACAATCTTCAATAAAATGAGCACAAACTGCATATTTTTGTTTTGCAGTCTCCTCCTTAGCTTTTGCACTTGTCACAAAAAACTTTTGTGATTTTGGCTTAGTATCCAGTACATTATCACCTTCACCATGTTTGTTTTTGAGTTGATTCAAAAAGTCCTTTATCTCACTAATTTCGTCTGATGAATCTCCGTCTGGAGTATCTCCATTTTGGATTTTACCCACTTCATTCTTAATAAAATCAATAGCCTTTAAAATAATATCACTTAAAGTATTATTATCCACATTTTCAGGCTTCTTTTCTCTGAGATAATAAAATAAATCTTCTATAGAATGTGAAAGTTCAGCGATATTATTAAATAGCATCATTGATGATGACCCTTTAACTGTATGCATTATTCTAAATATTTCATTTATTGAATCGGCAAAACCGTTTTCCTTTTCTCCATCAATTACTAATTGTTCTAATTTCTCTATAAGTTGATTAGTCTCAAAAATATACATATCTAACATAGATTCATTTACAGTATTTCCCGGCATCTCAATCCCCTCCCCTTATATCCCCTATACAAATACATAAACTTTCCTATACTGTTATATTAAGTTTTTTATCGACATCTTTTAAGTACCACAGGTCATTGATTTGAATGCAAATTGCACTACTATGTTATATATAAATGCAAATTGCACAACTCCTAAATGAAAACATAAAAGCATTTAATTTAAGTTAATAATATCTAACTGTGATATTATTAACTTAAATTAAATGCTTTTATGTATTAATCTATGTTTTAATTAAATTTTTCTTATTAGTTAGTTTTCTTTTCTTCTGGTGGATATTTTCTAATTACAATAATTTCTACTCTTCTATTTTTAGTTCTGCCATCTTCTGTTGTATTATCATATTTAGGCATATATTCACCATGAGCTTCAATCGACGCTCTCTCTGCTGTAATTCCTGTTGATGCAACCATATAATTCATTACATTTATCGCACGCATTGCACTTAAATCCCAATTTGATCTAAACTTAGCATTACTAATTGGTACATTATCTGTATGCCCAACAACTTTAACCTTATTATCTAAGTCATGAAGCATAGTTGAAAGTTTTAAAAGTAATGGTGATACATCATTTACTATTTCAGCCTCTCCTGATTTAAAAAGTACTGCATCTTGTATTATAATTTCTAATCCTTCACTAGTAAGATTAACTTTAACCTTATCTGAATAGCCTTCTTTTCCAATTTCTTGTTCTAGCATTTTCTTAATTTCAGTCATCTTATCTTCTTCTGTCTTAGCATTATAAACTTCTGATTTACCTTCTCCACCTTCACCATCCATAGGAACCATTGAGCTACCATCTTGCTGCATAACACCTGATCCACCTGCAAAAATTATATTAAATTCTCTACTAAGTGCTTCAAATTTTGCTTTATCGGTTTGTCCCAATGCAAACATAACAATAAATAGTGCCAATAGGAGTGTTAACATATCTGAATATGGAAGAAGCCATGCTTCATCAACATGCTCTTCATGATGTTGTTTTTTCTTTCTCATCACTATTCTCCTTAATTACCTATCATTATTATTTTCATCAAATCTAGCTCTGTCTTTTGGAGGTAACATTCCTACTAACTTTCTTTCAATACTTTTAGGATTATTTCCAGCTTGAATTGCTAAAATTCCTTCAAGCATAATATTCATACTATGCATTTCTTCTAAAGATTTTCTTTTTAGTCTATTGGCAAATGGATGCCAAATTAAATATCCAGTAAAAATACCATAAACAGTTGCAACAAAGGCTGATTTTATACTTTCTCCAAGTTTATCAATATCATTAAGATTTCCAAGGGCACCAATTAATCCAATAACGGCTCCTAAAACTCCAAGTGTTGGAGCTGTACCACCTGCTGTTGAAAACATTGCAGCA
>Ga0302165_10000759_pt1 | contig 11475 bp, 10 predicted proteins | sample I_Fen_E3_2_FD_193499 | JGI IMG/M metagenome (GOLD analysis project Ga0302165, IMG submission 193499) | Peat permafrost microbial communities from Stordalen Mire near Abisko, Sweden - I_Fen_E3_2 | ecosystem: Environmental > Terrestrial > Soil > Wetlands > Permafrost | place: Sweden: Abisko... | reverse complement strand
TTCCAAAGCATTTGTACCCCAAAAATGATTACGGCTGTTTTCTGAAATAAATTTTCCGATTCCAAAATAAAGTGAAAGCATTTCACGATTAACCTGTGTGGCTGCACGATATCGGCTTTGCAATATAGCAGTTTTAATTGCTTGAATAGCCTGATTATAATTTATTAATGAGTGTTGTTCCATAAATTTGTTTAGAATGAACTCTTGTTTATTGCAAAAGTATAATATTTTGGCGATAGATAATAATTAAATATCGGATATTATTGTGGATAAAATATATGAATAGAGTGTTTAAAGGGGCCAATGGGGGACGTTGAAGACAAATTGAGATGATTAGTTTCTATTTGCAAACCTTGACATAATTTGTCAAGGTTTGCAAATAGATTTTACCCATGCCCAATAACAAAGTAATTCGCTTTTGAAGGATCTTTGAGGATAATGTCTTTTTCGCGCATGAATTTGATATAGCCTTTGGCGGTGCGTTCCTTCACGTCCAGGTATTCTTGCAATTTATCGGTTAGTTCCTGATAGGTGTAGTAGCGTTTTTGTGCAAAGATTGTTTTGGCAGTGGCAGTAAGTTCGTTTTCTTTGCGTTTTTCTTTTTCTTCCTTGGTTTTCTCGCCTAAATAGACATGCATTTCTTCTTTCTTGTCCCATGCAAATTGAATAAGCGGCACATCCAACGGACTGCCATCGCGCACCTTCAATACTTTTACGACGGAGACTCCGGGTTGGTCGTCTTTTTCAATGGAGAGGATACCGGCGGATTTTCGTTGAAGTTCGGAACCCAAATGTCCACGGAGCTTTAACCCGTTCGGGATAAAGTGAAGCACACAAACAATGCAGGTCTGATAGATTCCGGCCAACCGGTAGAGTTCATCCACAATCCGGATACTTTCGGCCTCATCGTTAGCCGAATGGATTAAATCGGCAATTCCGTCAATAATAACCAAATGGATTCCACCAAACTCATAAAAGAATTTATCCATACTTTGGATAATTGCCTGAAGTCGTTCCTTTCGGGACATTCCCGTTAGGCAATATGCCCTGAAGCTCTCGGGGAAATGCCTCTGCTTTGACCGTCTGAGGCTATTCATAGTGTTTTTGTAAAGCTGTAGTTCTGATTGTTCGGTATCGTAAAGCAGAACGGCCTTACTCAGCCGGTTGGCTTTGATATGAGTTCCCAAGGTATCGATATCATCGTCATCCGTATTCAACGTTCCCGCAACTAACCCACAGATGTAGTTACTTTTGCCAGTTCCCTCCCCTCCTGTTATACAGCACAAATTGCCTTGAGTACCAAGCGGGACATTATTGATTGAAATTATCATTTCGGCTGAGATTGGTGGTTTGGTGAAATCTATTTCGCATGATTTTAAAATTGCCATTGTTTCGGCATAAATAGTATCAAGAAATTGTATGAATAGCTTTTGAAAATCTTCCTTCCTATTTCCGAGTTTGAAGAAATCGGAAATGTCTTTTTCATCTTTCGTGCCCTTCAGGGGAAGAATCATTCGTTTCACTCCAAGAAATGTGAGCTGCTGCTCGTGTTTGGCAGATGCTTCCATACCTGTTTTGTCACAGTCGTATAAAATAACGACGTGCTTAAAGCGGTAAGTCAGTTTCCGGATTGTACTTTGGGGAATATTGGATGTTTCGCTATTGAAACATATTGCCGCAAAGTCTTTAGCAACCAAACTTAGTACGTCCTTCTCCCCACCGGTGATAAAAAGGATATTTCCTTTAGGTGGCAGCTGCTCCAGTCCAAAACAATATTTGTCGCCCAAATCGCCGGCATACTGAAAGCGAACAGCCGAAAACGGCCTGTAAAGTTTAATGTATCGTTTACCCTGATAAGCAAAAATTGGTTCTTTATCAGAGGGCGTAAGCTTGTAAGGTTTACCTTCGTTATTTTCTGAAGCAAATTCTTTTAGCGAAACAACCTGGTATTTTTTCAGTATTTCAAGTGATATTCCGTATTGTTGCCAATAAGTCAATTCGAGTTCAGAAAACGGTTTTACTTTAATGGAAAACGGTTTTATTGGTTTGGGTTGTTCTTCTTTTGATTCCAAGATTGGGGACTTTGGAGACGATTGGGACATTGACCTCTCCCGGCCTTCGGTCACCCTCTCCAAAGGAGAGGGAAAAGAATTGGAGGAAAGGTTTTCCATACTGAGACAAAGATCCTGATTGATTTTTTGGAGGATTTCAAGAAAGCTGTCTGCATGACGGCAGTCAGTTCCCATGATTTTTCCAACAAAGTGGAAGCAATCCCCGCTATAGTTGTCGTTCCCGTAGTCTTTCAGTTTGTACTGATCATTTGCTCTATCGAAATATACATTGCAGGAAGCTTTTTTATCTTCGTACAATGGATTGAGGAAATTACGCCCGACACGAAACGGAAACGGCAGATAATGTTTGAAGACATTCAGGCCTTTATCTGTCCGTGCGAGTATTTCTTCTTTGCTCAACATACGTTTTGTGACTTTGAATTAAGCTATCAAGAGCTTCCTGATTACTTTTTACCAAACGTTCTTTCAACATGCGTTTTACCTCTGCAATGGTGTAATAGGTTTTGCCAGAAATAATAGAATAAGAAATGAGCCCTTTGGTGCGAAGGCGTTGAAGTGTGCGCTCGCTTATTTTCAAAAAAGTACAAACCTCGTAACCATCTACCCAGGTTTCTTCTTCGTTGATTTCTTCTGGTTGATAGTTGACTACAAACTTGGCAATGGTATTGACCTTTTCCATTAGGTCTTTAAATGCTTTTGATTCAATTGTTATTACTTCCATAAAATGATGTGATGATGTGTTGATGTGGTAATGTGATGATACCCCCGACCCCTAAAGGGGAGTAAAGAGGAAATGATTTAATAATTTGATAATATGATGATGTGGTGATTATTAGGAATGATATTCTAATGCCCGAATAATCCAGCCATAGAGATATTTTTTGTTGGCAGGACGTTTTTTGATTATTGCAATGTAATGAGAGATTTTGGACACCGTGAAAGCCGATTGAAAATAGTCGAAGTCCAACGAATTGAGTTTTTGGAGTGTCTTTTCACCAACTATTCCATCGGCTTTCGTGTCAATGATAGATTGGGTTAGTTGGATACTTTTGCTGACTCCAGCATTTACTGCAAAATCGAAGATTGAGTCAGCTGTAGTTTGGTCCTGAATTTGGTCTGCTTTTAAAGGCAGCCAAAATTCATACAGATAAAAGAGTTCTACTTGTCTTTCTAAATCGGTATTGTTTGCCAGACTGAAAGGGAAATTGGGTTTGGCTTTATACTGATCGATAATAGACCAACCTTTCCAATCACCGTGGTTTGCACGTGAAATACCTCTATAGGTTTCCTTGCCTGAATCAACAGGATCGTTGACATATTCGCCTTCATGGGCGAGTGTCTTTTGAAATGAAATTTTAAATTCTGCCATAATACTAATGTGATGATTTGATGATGTGATGATTTCGCTAAATCTGGACAAGTTGTGCCAATGATTGGAACAAATGCAGATATTATTTTTATTGCAAAATTGGCGGGTTTTATTGGATAATATTCACAAGTTGTACCCAATGTGGGAAAGAAATAATCAGGAGCAGAGACAGTAAATAAACGACAGTTTGAAATTATTATATCTCAATGTGTTTTGTATACAAAATGTTATATATCTATGCATTACGAATTAAACTTGCTCGATTTAATTATTTATACATAATGAAATTTTATTACTAAACCCCCAAGTTGTACCCAAGTTGGAAAAGAAAAAAGTAGCCTTTATATCCGACCTCTACTCCATCATGTCAGGCCATGCCGGGGACTTTTGATTACGCTGATTGTTAGTTCATGGTAAGCCAAGCGACAAGGCCGAACGAGCTCACTCTACCTTGCTTCTTTTAAGTAGAGAAAAGCGGAATATAGATTTCTGAAGATTTAAGAAAAGACTATATCTATTGAATTTTGGAGAAAAACAGTTATGGAAATTATCTGTAAATAATCTTCTTCCATTTTGCGGAGTAGAGATGCTTTGAGATTGTCTATAAATTTGGTAGGTGTAGAACGAATTTTAATTTCAAGATATGTGTGATAAATATCAGTAAGTCTCACATTAAAAGCCTGCTCAAAGAAAGCTGCCAGTTCCTTGATTTCAGAATGTCCGTTATTAATGGAGCCCGTAGCATAAAGAGCATAAATGAGTTCTATTAGTGCAGTTTTATTATCAGTCCATTGGAGTGGAGTATTTTCCAACATCCCGAGTTGCCCCCAATCGGGATTATTAGTTTTAATAGATAAAGCCTCTAACTCGGTCTTTAAAAATACTTCCAGACGATCATTTGCCATAATTTTTGCAACCGTGTAATCCTGGCTTGTTGAAAAATCAGGATCAATATAGATCATGAGATTATCGAGATGCAAATGCAAGTCTTCTCTCCCTCTAACAAAAAATTTATCATCGAGAAAAGTTGAATTCATTCTATAATAGCGATAAAATTCAAGATGATTATGGAAAAACGAAGTAAGTTTTTCCAGTTCACAAAGGAGATAGTTTTGTTGGATTTCGGAACTTCCTATTGGCCTTTTGCTTTCGATATTGTTTATTTCGAGAAAATAAATTAATTGACTTAGTATTGTCGGTTTGATTTCTTTGAAAAACAAAATTTCTTCTTCTTCGTTTTTAAAAGTATAATTCAGGATAAAGGTTTTGAGTTTGCTCAACGTGATTTTTATATAAAAAATCGATTTTTGAGTTTTTTTGATTATATCCGAATCTTCCAAATCAATTGTTTGCAATTGATTATTCAAATCTTTATTGAGTTTTAGGACAAAATTTTTCATGTAGATAATACAATTGTCAGGTGCGTTAAGTTATTTGTGTTTAGAACGTTTGTAAAAAAGAAAGAATATCTGACTCATTGCTGAATGCAAATATTCTTCCCTACCTATAAAAACTAATACTTGAGAGAGAACTTTATTAAAACAACAAAAAAATAGTCCAATTAAATAAACATAATTACCTACTTAATTTTCTGAATTCAGTAGGTAAAGCAATGAAGCATCTTTCCTGTTTAGTATATCAGTATGAATTGCTCACGCGCTGGCATGTTGCGAATACAATTTTTTGTTTTCGCTATCGGAAACATATTTTTATCGTCATCTCAGTATTTTCGAGACTGGTTTTGCTTAAATAAATTAGCCCGTTCACTATACAAAACTTCAAAACAGGTAATATAAACGGATGCAATTTTATTTTTCAGTAAAGCAAAGTTGGAAAAGCATTGAAAAAAAGGTTGTCAAGCAATAGAACAACATTACTATTTGCAGGAATGACAAGGGGTTTTCCTTACTTTGATGATTGCTCACTCAGCCTTCATTTCTATTAGCATTTCTTTGCCGGCTAAAGCAGCGAGACATAATTTTACTGAGTCACCAATTGCAGCATCTATATCATCATCAGTAACACCCAGTTCATTTTTTATGAGTGTATTATCAATAAATGTTTCGGAAGTTTGAATATCGGCAAATGCCACCATATCAAGCCCCGATTCTATTCCTCTGGCTGCAAAGTCTTTCATTAGTTTTTTTCCGCTCATCCGGTAAAGAAAAGTAGGGATGGTAAGAACTTTTCTCCCAGGTATTCCCATGTGTTTGTGGAAAATAGCCAGCATTTCTTTCCATGTCATGTTGTACCAACCTACCGGATAGCAAGTACCTCCTTTGCCTTTTTCAATAGCTCCGGCTACCGCTTGCGCCACCTGATGGACAGTTACCATGGTGGTGCCACCTTTGGTGTACATGGTCACACCTTTCATCCCCTGTATCATTTCCACCAAGAACATCCAAACGGGTTTGCGCCCGGGTTGCGTGCCGAAAATATAAGGCAATTCCAACACCATCACATCCATTCCGTCCTTGTTGAAATCCAAAACAGCTTCTTCCTGCATAATCCGACTATGAATGTAGGGATGCTTCTCAGTTAGTTTTAATTCGGGCCACTTTTTGGCAAAATGAGCAAAATACGACCCCAACACAACTGCCCGTTTTACTCCAACCTGTTTTCCGATTTTCAATAGTCGCTCAACGGGAGTTACATTGTATTTGATATAATGATCCATTACCGGTGCCGAAAATTCCACACGTTCATCCACTCCAGCGGCAAAAACCAGCGCATCGCAACCGGTTAGTTGAATGGTCAGTTCTTCGTCGGTCATAGTCATGTAATTACCAAAAACGATTTCCATTTCCGACGGAATTACTGCATTTTGCGGTAGTGGAGGCAATGCCACCGAACGAACCTGATGACCGCGTCGGATAAGTTCTGCTGCACTTGCCGACCCTAAAAGACCGGTACCACCAATAATAAATACTTTCATAATGAATTACTATAATGTTTATGATTATCTACATAAAAGTTTAATTTAAATGTTCTGTTGCTGCAAACACCTCTTCAAATATTGACTTCGAAGAGTTTGCTAATAAAAGCTAATAGTTAAATGCAGTTATTTCTCCCGCTTTAATTTGAAATCCTTTTGAAAAAGAATCATTTGAATTTTCACCATAACCTTTCAAAACATAATTTCCGGCATTTAACTCATAAGTTAATGTACCCATGTTATCAAGCATTAAATCAGATGTAATTTGAACTGTTGTATTCTCTGCAGGACAAATATAAAAGTAATAAACTTTCGGGTGATTAACATAGGTTACTTTCAACGTACCAGTAAGCACAACATCATCTTTTTGACAGCTGAACAAAGTGGTAAATAATATAATTATTAGACTCAACTTAATAAATTTCATTTTTTTGTTTTTAAATTATCTTTAGAAAATGTTTGTTTAAATAGTAAATGAGCAGTGCTCACTAGTGTGATCATACTATTTTTGTACAATATTGAACTAAAATTGCTACATTCTTGCATGGTAATACATACCTTATAAATTCATATTTTCCAAAATACTTGCATCATACACATTCGCTTCATCTGCATTGTGCAAAGGATACCAAACCTGAGCAAAAAATGGATTGTGCTTGGCTTCTTCGTCGTAATTCCAAGGTGTTGGTAAACAATCAGGACACCAATGACCACCCAACAACACTAACCTAGGGCTGGCTTCAAACTGGTGACCAAAGGCACATTCCCAATGCAATTTAGTTACCAAATCACCTTTATTCATTTCTTTAGACAAACATTTACCTCCTCTGAACACAGCTGCTTGTTTCATATCCTCTATATCGAGTTCCGATTTGGGCTTACTTTCGTCATAACCGTGATTTAACAGGACAGGTGTTTTAGATGCTTGTTCAAATTTGAATTTATCCCATGCAGGAATGGCTTCCCATTGTTCTTTACTTCCAAAAAAGGCTGATATACGATGTTGATTATTGTTTTTTATCCAATGAAGTGTTCCAAAAGGTTTTTCTGCTTCTTTTTGAAACACATATTTTTTCAGGAACGATGCTGGCAAAAACCTGGCTATTTTAGATGAGAATGGAGCTTTACGTTTCATTTCTTCTACAAACTCTTCGATTGTTCCGCTTCGGAAATGCAGATATTTCTCCAGTTCGTCCGAATCTGCATACCATTGTCCGTGAAAATTACGTGTGGCAAACCAGTTCAGTTCCCATACTTTTCTAAAATCATCAACACCCGCCAATGCGCTTGTCAGTTGCATAAATTCCCAGTTCATCGTTCTGAACTTTTCACCACCTCCTATATTATAAATACGACACCAAAATTGATCCGGGACATCAGCCTCACAAGCATTGGCCAACATTACACCCGAATCTTTCGCCGTAACCCATTCAAAGACACCATTTATAGGTTCGTGAAACATGATAGGGTCGAGATTTTTGAGTAAGTCCGTATACAAAACACCTGTCTGCCGTAAAGAAACCCAATATTTAAGTCCAGACTCAATAACTTCTCGTTCGGTAATTGTTTTAGTAAGTGCATAATTGTCATAAATACTGATTTTAATTGGATCACCAATACGACCCCAATGGATAGGTGGATTGCGGTCACCCGTTTCTGCTACTGTTCCGATATAAACCAACTTCACCTTATCGGGATCTGGCTGGGCTTTAATGGCTCTCAGAATATTTTTTACCGCACCAATGTTTACTTTATTAGTTAATTCAGGCAGATAATCGGCTACGGGGGATACCATACCACCCACGTGAAGTACATAGTCGGCTCCGGTAACGCACTTCAATACATCGTCGTATTTCGTCAAATCGCCATATATTACTTTTACGCCCGGCATATTTTCGTAAGGCGTAATAATTTCTTTGTCCTTTTTGGAGGGTAAAACCAATACCACGATATTGAACTTATCGCGACGGGCAAGCAACTGTTTAAACCCTTCTTTGCCCATATTTCCGGTTGAACCGGTTAGAAATATTGTTTTTTTCATCTTTAGACCTTTTATTTATTCCAAGTAAACTTAGCTTCTTTTACATCTTCAGAATCTGTTCCGATATACACCGTAAACGCTCCGGATTCCCAATTGTATTTCAGGCTACTATTGTAAAATTTAAGCTGTTCCAGCGTAATTTTGAAACTCACTTCACGGGTTTCTCCCGGTTGGAGCATGATCTTCCGGAAATTTTTCAGTTCTTTTACCGGACGTGCTACAGAAGCGACTTTATCGTTCAGATACAACTGCACAGTTTCTTCTCCTGCATATTTGCCTGTGTTAGTTATTTGTACAGACGCTATTAACGTTCTCTTATCACCTTGAAGCAATGTGTCGCTAAGCGTAATATTGCTATACGAAAAACTGGTGTAGCTTAATCCATATCCAAATGGGAATAGTGGACTGTTTTGCTCATCAATATAATTCGATACAAATTTCTCTGTTTGACCAGGTATATAAGGTCGACCAGTATTCTTGTGATTGTAATAAATGGGTATTTGCCCAACAGAACGAGGGAAAGTCATAGTTAATTTGCCCGAAGGATTGTAGTTACCAAATAACACATCAGCTACAGCATCTCCAGCAGAAGTTCCCGGTCTCCAAATATCAAGTACTGCATCCGCATATCTCATGTCTGCTTCAATGGTCATAGGACGACCATTTATTAGAAGCCATACCACAGGTTTTCCTGTTGCTTTTAGTTTTTTGAGCAGATTGCGCTGACAATCGGGTAGTGAAATATCGGTTCTGCTTTTTGCTTCGCCCGACATACCCAGCGATTCGCCTAAAACAGCCACAATCACATCCGCATTTTGGGCCAGATTCACAGCTTCATCTTCCATTTTAAGTTGCTCGGATGCATCATACTTCTCAAAGTTCTTTCTGTTGAATACGGTGTCGTTGTTCACTTGAGTGCCTAACGTAAAAGTCACGTTGGAATTTTGCTTTTTAATTCCATTAAGAATTGTTACTACATTATTAGCATCACCAGTAAAAGACCACATGCTGAACATCTCCCTTTGATTATTCGCCAAATTACCAACAAGGGCAATCTTCGTTTCTTTTTTCAGTGGGAGAATTTTGTTGTCATTTTTCAAAAGCACTATGGATTTCAGAGCTGCTTCTTTAGCTAAAAGCTTATTTTCAGCAGTGAGTGTAACTTTTGCAGCTTTATCAGGCGAATAATTTCTGTACGGATTTTGGAACAGACCTAATTTATATTTAGCCTCCAAAACTCGTCGACAGGCATCATCTATTTGATTTATTGTTACTTTTCCTTCTTTCAGAGATTGCTTAAGTGTAGCTATCATGCTTTCGCTTACCATATCCATATCCACTCCTGCGTTAATTGCTAGTCGGGCTGCCTCTTTTGTGTCGGCAGCTACTCCGTGGTTCATAAGTTCCTGTATAGCGTTAAAATCGGTTACCACAAATCCTTTGAATCCCCACTCATTGCGTAGCAAATCGGTAAAAAGCCACTTGTTGGCAGTTGCCGGAACACCATCAACTTCATTAAATGAGGTCATAATGCTGGCTGCACCTGCATCAACGGCGACTTTGTAGGGTGGAAGGTAATTTTGATACATCGAAATCATACTCATATCGGTGGTGTTATAATCTCTGCCTGCCTCAGCCGCCCCATACATGGCAAAGTGTTTTATGCAAGACATCAGCGAGGTTTCATTTTTCAAATCGGGTCCCTGATATCCCTTCACCATGGCTCTGGCTATTAATCCACCCAGATAAGGGTCTTCGCCAGAACCTTCCATTACACGTCCCCAGCGTGGGTCGCGTGTAATGTCAACCATGGGAGAAAATGTCCAGTTATAACCTACTGCTGTAGCTTCTATGGCAGCAACTCTGGCTGTTTTTTCTATCATAATAGTATCCCACGAACACGAAAGACCCAGTGGAATTGGAAAAATAGTTTTATAGCCATGAATGATATCCAAACCATTGATTAACGGAATTTTCAACCGTGTGCTATCTGCCAACATTAATTTGCTGTGCATAGAACCGGCACTTAAAATACCATATACATTACCTGCTGAACCATCCATAATTTTCAGGTTTATGTTTTTAGTAGCAAAAGGACCTGTTTTAGCCATTGGAGTAACCAGATTAAGCTGACCCAATTTTTCATCCAGTGTCATATTCCTCATCATAGCAGAAATATACTTGTCTCTATCTTTTTTGCTAATATCCTGTGCCGAACATCGAGGAGAATAGCATAAGATAAATATAAAGAACCCAATTCCAGTATATTTGATTGTTTTTAAATACATAGTAGTAACTTTAATTATATTTTATAATAGGAAATAAGAATATTTTGTTAGCTAAAAAATACAAGAGGTTAGTTTATTATATCTACGCTTCTGGAGCAAAAGCATTAGAATATAATGCTCCCGAAAATTTGGGAACATCATAGTATTTGCATTATCATATCCCACCATCATGCCATAGGTACTACTATTTAACAGACCACTCTGCAGAGTCATTTCCATCAATCGTTTTTATCTCGATTTTATTGGTACCTTTAGTCAGTTTGATACTCTTCCATATAACAGTTGCATAATTATCTGTTTTCACATTTCCTATCAACCGACCATTTATAAAAAGTTTAGCAGAAGGAGCAGTAGTAAACGCTACTATATCTGTAACATCTTCTTTTCGTTCCATATAGTTTTTGGAGCACAAATGAGTAGTTTTTTCTTTCTTATTCCAATTAGCTTTATACAAATAGAATGCATCTTTGCGATTTTTTCTGTCAAACGTTACTAATCCTTTGTCATTAATAAGAGGTCTATCACCTTCATTTCTAAGGTTTGATCCAAAATCAAACATATTCCAGATAAAAGTTCCCCAAATAAAATCTCTTTCGGCTATCATTTTTATGTGACTGATATGAAAGAAAGTTTGTTTTTCTTCCGGATGGAAAGTGGCTTTCATAGGACGTTCTCCTTTTACAGATTCTACGTATTGTCCAACATGTTGATTGATACTTGCCCCTGCTCCATATTCGCTCACAGCAAGTTTTGCATTGGGATATTTAACA
>Ga0302165_10000756_pt1 | contig 11497 bp, 9 predicted proteins | sample I_Fen_E3_2_FD_193499 | JGI IMG/M metagenome (GOLD analysis project Ga0302165, IMG submission 193499) | Peat permafrost microbial communities from Stordalen Mire near Abisko, Sweden - I_Fen_E3_2 | ecosystem: Environmental > Terrestrial > Soil > Wetlands > Permafrost | place: Sweden: Abisko... | reverse complement strand
ATTCGCCCTAAGTCCAATAAAGTGCGCGCCATCATAATCATGAAACCGACATTATTTTCTTCCGCCATAGCAATCTGGCCGAGGATCTGCTCTTTGGAGGAAGCTAATTGTTTAACACCCAATTTATCTTCACGCAGTTTTTTCAACTCCTGTTTAACCAACTCGATGCTTTTCTTAAGCTGCGAAGGTTCTGTTCCATAAGAGATCACAAAAAGACCCGTGTCCGTAAAGGGAACAAACTGAGAACCGATGTTGTAAACAAATCCATGCTTCTCGCGCAAAGCCATATTCAATCGCGAATTCATTCCGCCTCCGCCTAAGATATTTGTCAACATAAAGAAGCCGCTTCGTTTTTCGTGTGCCAAGTGATACGAAGTGCGACCAATTGCCACGCGTGCTTGCTTCACATTTCTCTTCAGTGTAGTTTCCTTTGGTTTGTACCCGCTAAATTTTTTCCTCTTGATTCGCGATTTCATTTTCGGAATTCGGCCAAAATATTTTTCAGCCAATCGCACGACTTTTTCCATTGGTAAATTTCCGACACACGAGAAAACAATTTTGCTCGTGTCCATATGAGCTTTAACAAAGTGTTTAAAATCTTGTCGTTGAAAATTTTTTATTGTCTTTTGGGTTCCTAAAATATTCATGCCTAACGAATGACCCGAAAAAATCACTCCGTCAAATTCGTCTTGCAAGGAATCATCCGGATCGTCATAATACATTGACATTTCCTCGAGAATTACATTTCGCTCTCGATTAATTTGACTCGATGGAAAAACAGAATCAAAGGTAATGTCGGCAAGTAGCTCTAACGCCCGCTCAAAATATTCATCGCGAATGGATGAGTAAAACAAAATCTTTTCTTTGTCAGTGAACGCATTCAACTCTCCACCTAATGACTCAAGCCGATTGAGAATGTGAAATGAATTACGTTTGCGAGTGCCTTTAAAGGCCATATGTTCCCAAAAGTGTGCAATGCCTTGATTGGCGGGGCTTTCGTCACGACTGCCAATGTCGAGCATAATGCCGCAATGCACGATTTTAGTCGAGGTAACTCTGTTATGAACCACCCGAATACCATTTTTCAACGTATAAATTTCATACTCCCTCATGTCGCCTTTTAGCAATTTTTGAGGTGCAAAGATTGCATTAAAAATCTTCATTGGCGTGGCCAATGAATTTTGACTTTATGATCCGTTGGGAAATTGAAAGATGATTGTCTCGACATCCAATGATTCCTGTCATTGGATTGTTTTGGATTTCATTTCACCTTTAATGCAGAATCTTAGGAGAAATCCTACCTGTTTTCTGGTCTTTTTTGTAAAACTTAAAGAACATTATTATGAAAGCGGAAAATGCTAAAAGTTGGAGCCATGAGTTTGGTTTTGTTGCTCTGTTTACTTTAGTGTTGGTCTTTCTCAGTTTCGCGGTGTTTCCTTTATTTATTGTCGTGTTGCCAGTTGCAATAATTATTGGATGTGTCTCGATCTGGCATCTTGATCACTCAAACAACAAAACGTAATGGATCGCAGAGCCCAAACTCATTGAGAGCGGCATTCAATTTTGCCGCTCTTTTTTAGGAATGCTTTTCTTCCAACCTTATCCCCAAATTTCTTAATTCGCTAAGCACGGGTTCATAAATTTCCTTTTGAGTGGGAATCGCAACACCTCTGCTCAGGAATTTTCCCTCAAGCAAAAGTTTGCAAGCAATCGCCAGCGGCAAGCCCACAGTTTTAGCCATGGCTGTTTGTGTTTCGTCTTCACCCGTTGCGGTAAGCCACGTCTGAATTTCTTTTTCCGTTTCGCTAATAAAGTATTTGAACCGGTGCCACATCACGATGAAATCCTTGTCACCAGGTATTAATTTCCATTTCTTATTCAAGATATGCTCAAGCACTTGAGCCGGAGTTCCTTTTTCCAATCCAACATTTTCGTCCGTAAATAATTCACTCCAACGAAGGCGTTTCATTTCTTCACTGTCCATTGAAATCGTGAACCGTTTACAAATTATCTCCTCACAATTACTATCCGTATCCAAGAAGGATTGGATAAAATCTTTGTGTGACATGGACTTAACATTATCCAGTTGATATGAATCGTCACAACATCCAAGTTGCGCCAATACATTCCATGCATTACAATATCCTTTATTTCTGATCGTGCCTCGAATTACAGTTTTGCATTCTTGTAATCCGTAGGCTTCAACATATTTTAATGAATCGCGGTTGGCGTAGCCTTCGTACTCGCCAAGTCCGGGAACATTCATGGGAGTTGTTCTTGAGAACAGCTGCTGGTAGGGGATATATTTGAATTTGCCATTTTGCAAAAACTTAGCAGTGCCCTGACCGGCCAATACAACGTTGCGAGGATTCCAAGTGAATTTGTAACGCCACGGGTTATCAGGGTCGGTCTCTGGTGCAATTAGTCCACCGGTAAAGGATTCAAAAGAAATAAGTTTGCCTCCCTGTGATTTTATTTTGTCGATGACCTGTATGGCACTCATGTGATCAATTCCTGGATCAAGGCCACATTCATTTAAGAATAAAAGCCCTTTCGATTTTGCTTCGATGTTGAACGTCTTCATCTCGTCTGAGACATAGCTTGCAGTGAGCAGGTGTTTTTTTTCAGCAAGACATAATTTTGCTACCAAAGGATGAAAGCTTGCAGGAATTAAGGAAATTACCACGTCGGCTTTGCTTATTACAGCGCGACTAGCCTCAGTATTATCAATATTGAAAGAAATTGCAACAGCATTAGCCGAAGTACCAATTCTCTCTTTAGCTGCCGATTTGGTAAAATCACCTACTGTAATTTGCCAATCATTGACCAATGCATTATCGATTAAATAAGAAATGCATGCGGAAGAAGAACGGCCTGCACCTAACACGAGTATCCTTTTCATGAGTTAATAATTGTAAATTAAGGATCGCTAGAATGGCTAATCTATTTTTAGCCTTTCCATAAAAATCATAATAGCCATTTCACATTTCATTTAACAAAGTAAACAGTTTAGAAAGTGTGCGAAAAATTTTTAATTTTATTGACCTCAGTTACTAATGGCTATGGGTGCAATTGCTAATGGGTGTGTCATTAATTTTGATCAGTCATAGTCTATTTAAAAACATATTAACGCGTGAAATCACTTGAATACTTTAATCATCTCGAAGATCTCGACTCTGAATCAAAATACCTAGCGCACAAAGCCAAGGAAGCTGCAGCCCATGCTTACGCTCCTTATTCCAAGTTTTGTGTGGGAGCCGCATTAATCTTTGATGACGGCACAATCGTTTCAGGATCAAACCAGGAAAATGCAGCCTACCCACTCTGCATGTGTGCTGAGCGCGTCACCTTGTATGCTGCCATTGTACAGCATCCTGAAAAAAAAATATTGAAACTGGCTGTGGTTGCACATAAGAAAAATCACAAAGACCTTACCCCTGCCACCTGCTGTGGTTCCTGCAGGCAGGTGTTGGTGGAATTTGAGTCCCGGCAAAACACGCCAATTGAATTGATTATGCTGGGGCCCGACAAAAAATGGCTCAAAGCTCCGTCAGCTGCCTCCATACTTCCTCTTAGTTTTTCTCAAGAATCCCTTGATATTTAGCCTGCTGAAGGCAATTATGATATGCACCCCATATATATTGTACAAGTTCATTAATGCACGTACCATGCAAATCGGTTCTATTACGGCTATATCCTGTAAGTTAACCTATGTAATATTTCTATTATATTCTACCCATCAAACTTCAGGGGTAAGGCTATTTTTGCTTTTCTTTGAAGTCGCGCTAAAACCCAAATAGTGATACAAGACATTGACATAGCAGACCTTAAGCGAATTACTGAACTTATCCATACCAAATATGGGTACGACTTCAGGAACTATGCCATGTCATCCTTTAAAAGGAGGATGTTGCGAATTTTGGAGTTAAAAAACCTTTCGTTAGAATCATTAATCAAAAAATTAGGGGAATCTCCGGCCTTTATCAATGAGTTCCTTGATGAACTCACTGTTAACGTAACGGAGATGTTTCGCGACCCAGGTTTTTGGCGGATCATGCGTGATGAAATCATCCCTGGCATTTTGTTAAACCACAAGACCTTCAACATCTGGCATGCAGGCTGTTCGTCGGGTGAGGAAGTTATCTCTATGGCTATCTTACTAAGGGAAATGGGCATTCACAACGATGTGCAACTCTATGCTACTGACCTGGACACCACTATCCTGGAAAAAGCCAAGTCAGGAACTTATCTAGCCAAAAACATGGATTTGAATGAGAAAAACTACATCCGTTTTGAAGGTAAATGGACACTGAAAGACTACTGCAAGGAAGAAAATGGAAGGGTAACTTTTGACAAGGGCTTATTGGCTAATGTAACTTTCCGAAAGCATGATCTGGTGACCGGTGAAGTGTTCAACAAATTCGATTTGATTCTTTGCCGCAATGTGATGATTTACTTCAATCAGGCATTGCAAAATGAAGTCCTTAAAAAATTTCATGAAAGTTTGTTCAAGTATGGATACCTGGCAATCGGCTCGAAAGAGTCATTGATTTGGTGTGATGTAGCCAACCGCTTTTTGGTGGTAAACAATGAGGAGAAGGTTTATAAAAAAATAAAAGATTAGGCGGGACCTATGAGCAGGTTCAACCTAAATAATACGTATAAGGCCATTGTGATTGGCGGATCGGCTGGTAGTTTTCAGGGCATAACAAAGATATTGTCACAGTTACCCAAGACTTTTCCACTGCCCATCATCATGTGTCTGCACCGGCTCAAGCACGTGCGCAATGGATTTGTTGAAGCATTATCGATTAAAAGTGTTTTCCCCGTGGTGGAGCCGTATGATAAAGAACAAATAAAAAAAGGAGGAGTCTATTTGGCTCCTTCCAACTATCATATGTCTGTTGAGCTTGGAAACTATTTTGCGATGAGCACAGAAGAAATGATGAATAACTCGCGCCCGGCCATAGATATTACGCTTGGAACTGCCGCGTTTGTATTTCGCGAGAAATTGATCGGCATTTTGCTCTCAGGAGCCAACCGTGACGGAGGGATGGGCATGAAGCACATCAAAGACAAGGGAGGCCTTACTATTGTGCAAGAGCCGGCTGAGTGTATGATTGACACCATGCCAAAAGCAGCCATGGCGCTTACTAAAATAGATCATGTGCTAAAAGTAGATGATATTGTAAGTTTGATGAATGAATTAGACAAGCATTACAAATGATAGAACAAATTCAACAGTTTATTAAAGACCCGGCTAAAATTACCCGGCTTGCCATTGTCTGCTTTTTCCTGGCGGTTTTGCTCACGGCTTATTTCTTGTTCACTTTGCCAAATGACTTAGTTTACCAGGGAGGAATGATTGATTCAGGCCGTACTGCAGGTGTGTATGCAAAACTTTTTATTGTAACAGGCCTTGCTTTCGCCTTTTGCTTTGCTGCCATTCGCTACCTCCAGCTTACAAAGAAGGAAACCATTGTTTACCTCGACAAAAAAATTGAAGATTCCGGCCAAAGCTCAAAAGGTGGGGCAAGTCAAGGACAAGGCACATTCAATGCTGGTTCATTGCGTGACGCCATCAATAAAGTAAAAACCAAAGAAGAAAAGTGGCAACACGGCCTTAGTCAGCTTTGCGACCAATTGAATGCAGGACAAGGTGCGCTTTATACTGTTAGGACAAAAGGAGATAAAAAACATCTTGACCTTCAAAGCGGTTTTGCCTTAGTCTTGGCGGAAGATGAAAAGGCTCCTTCCTTCGAATTAAGCGAGGGGCTCATTGGTCAAGTAGCCACATCAGGTAAAAGCATTTACCTGGATGAATTACCGGAAGGTTACGCTGCTCGCATTGAAAGCGGGCTTGGGGGTGCTGCACCCAAATTCTTATTTATCTTCCCCTTGAAAAAGGAAAATGAAACTACAGGTGTAGTGGAAGTTGCCTTGTTCACTGCTTTATCAGAAGCAGAACGCAAACAAGCAACGGAAGCAGGTTCAATTCTAGCAGAGATCAGTTGAAGTTATACTTATGTTTAAAAATATAAAAATTAGGGCAAAGATCACTGGGTTAATTGTTACCCTCGTAGCGTTGGTGGCTTTGGCACTTGCTTTTCTCACGTATCATGTGAATGTAAAAGCAGAACGAGACAAACTCAATTTAAGTATTACCGCTATTGCCGATCAGCAAGCCACCATGCTCAACTACTTTTTTGATCACACTTCAACCACGGTAAAATTTCTGCAAAGTTCCGAGCAACTAAAAAAAGCGTTAGCCTCTAGTCCTGATTCTATTGCGATGACGCTTTATACGATCAAAGAAATATATTCATACGCTGATGTTTTTTTAACGGATAAAAACGGCACTGTTGTCGTCTCAACAGATACGGTTGAAAATAGGAAAGGTCATATCCTTTCTAGTTTAGATAAAGCCTTCTTTGATCGAGCGACCTCCTCACTCCAATACAGTGCGGTGCGTAAATCCGGCGAAAACTATTTTACCATTGGCGCGGCTGCAGTGGATGACAAAATCATTGCCTTCAAGATTAGCCTAGATCCAATCTACAAAGAGTTTTTAGATGTAAATCTTGGGGAAACCGGTGAAAGTTACATTGCACAAATCGATCCTGTTTCTCAAAAAATAATTATCGTGAGTCCGCTACGAAATAGCCCAGGTTCATTTTTGAAACCTTTGGACCTTAATAGTAAAGCAAGCAATGAAATTCAGCTGGCGATACAGGGGCAAAATGGCTCCAATATTGGTACCGATTATCGTGGCAAAGAAACCCTGAAGGTCTTTCGTAAAATTAATCGGCAGGGCTGGGGTTTAGTGGTGAAAATTGATACAGAGGAAATTCAAGGACAAGGCACTGAGCTGGCAGAAATCTATTTAGTTGGAGGCATTACACTTATTTTAATTGCCTGGGCAGCGGCCATGTTACTTGCACGGTCACTCACCCAACCGCTCAACGACATGGGAAAAACTCTTGACCTCGTCTCTCAAGGTATTTTGCCTGAAAATATTGCGACAGGAACCAATGATGAATTCGGTCAAATGTCGGATAAAGTAAATTCCCTTGTACAAACTTTAAAGGGCAGTGCAGAGTTTGCCAAAAGTGTTGGTGAAGGAAAATTGGATACTCTCTTTCAACCTGTAAGTGAGAACGACACCCTTGGCCAGGCGTTGATCCACATGCGTGACGATCTCATCGAAAATGAGCGCAAGGAAAAAGAAAGAAACTGGATTGTGCGTGGCGTGGCCGAAGCGGCTGAAATCCTTCGGGCACATGATACGTTGGATGCTTTAGGGGATGATGTAATCAAATTTATAGCTGAAAAAATTGGTGCACTCCAAGGAGCATTTTACGATGTCAATGGTGAAAATCACAATCAAATGCTCATTGAGATCCGTGCCAGTTTCGCCTATGGCCGGAAAAAATATTTAAAAAAGACGTTTCGTTTTGCAGAAGGCTTAGTGGGCCAGGCTGCGGCCGAAAAAGATGTGTTGATACGAACGGAAATCCCAGATGATTATCTGTCAATCACTTCGGGGATTTTGGGCGACCAAAAACCCAAGTGTATCCTTATTGTACCGCTGATCACCAATGAAGAAGTTTATGGCTTGCTCGAATTTGCCGGAATGAAAAAATTTGATCCTTCCCAGGTGAAATTTGTGCAAGAACTTAGTGTGATTTTGGCGCGCACCATATTCAACATCAAAGTGAACGAACGCACACGCAAACTTTTATCTGAGGCCCAACAGTTGAGTAACGAACTTCAGGAGAAGCAGGAGGTATTGAGGCAAAATGCGGAGGAAATGCAAGCTACCCAGGAAGAACTCAAGCGCAGCAACGTTCTTCTGGAAGAACAGGTAGAAGAGGTGAACCAGACCCAGAAGCGGATGCAATTGTTGCTCGAGAATGCGTCTGAAGTCATTACTATTTACGAAGAAGATGGAACTGTCCGCTATGTGTCACCTTCGGTGGAATCCATTCTTGGTTACGGACAAAAAGAATTGCAAGGCAAAAAGGATATTGATAAAATCCACCCCAACAGCCTGGAGGTCGCGCAAGGCTTATTCAATAGTCTCCGCGAAAAACCAGACGAAAAAATAACTGTCCAATTTGAGTACCAAACAAAAGACGGTAATTACATCTGGTTGGAAGCGACGGGTACCAATTTCATGAGTAATCGCGCTATTCGCGGCTACATTCTAAACTCTCGCGATATCACTGAACGTAGGCGCGCAGAGCAAGAACAGAGGATGCGCAGTAAGATGCAGGCGCTGTCAGAGAACTCACCTGACCTGATCACTCGTCTTGAACATGATTCAATCTCTTACATCAATCCAACCATTGAATCCTATACTGGCAAGGCACCGAAACATTTCCTCAACAAAAAAGTGAGAGAATCAGAATTGGATGCTGTTATTCTCGATCAGTGGCTCGCGATAGTCGAACAAGTGAATGCATCACAAGAAACGGTGTCGTCGGAAATGGACTTCCCTACCTCAATGGGCAAGCGCATCATGCAGGTAAATGCAATCCCTGAATACGATGAGCAAAAGAATATCGAATCGGTGCTGGTGGTTTCTCACGACATCACCGAGCGCAAAGAGATTGAGTTAGAAATCCAGAATAAGAACAAAAAGATCAACGACTCTATAAATTATGCCAAGCGAATTCAAAATGCCATCTTGCCTAATTCGCGGTTGGTCAATAAAGTTTTGGCTGATTCGTTTGTTCTTTATAAGCCCCGCGACGTGGTTAGTGGTGATTTTCCCTGGTTTGTGCAAATCAAAAACGACATTTTCATTGCAGCGGTAGATTGTACAGGTCACGGAGTTCCAGGGGCTCTTCTTTCCTTAATTGGATACTTCTTATTGAATGATATCGTACGAAGTCGCAAAATCACTGAGCCTGGAAAAATATTGGATTTATTGGATGAAGGTGTTACCCAAACCTTGCGTCAAGATCAGGATGATTCGGCAACGAAAGACGGAATGGACATAGCGCTTTGCCGGATCAATGCAGAAGACCGAACTGTGGAATATGCTGGCGCACACAGGCCTCTGTACTTCATGAAAGGTGGAGTGATGAATGAAGTGAAGGGAAACAAATTCCCGATTGGAGGAGGTATCTATAAAAACCAAACCAACTTTACTACCACCAAGCTTCAGCTCGGCAAGGGCGATTCATTCTATTTCAGTTCAGACGGGTTTCCCGATCAATTTGGAGGACCGGAAGTCCGGAAATTTGGACCAAAAAAGACGCGGGAGATTATTGAACGAGTCTATAAAAAGCCGATGCAAGAGGCAGCCCAAGTTTTCGATGCCGAATGGGAAGCTTGGAAAGGCGATCATAAACAAACAGATGACGTACTTTTGATAGGAATTAAATTTTAAACTTTAAATTAGAACTTCAAACCCCACAGCAATGAACTTTATTTACGACCTGCACCGCACCATGATGGCGCAGAAACTCATTCTGGTTTACGAAGGCGACTTCACCCAGGAAACCACTAAGTCGATCCTGTCGATGGCGGAGCGCAATTTAGATTCTTCCGGAGAAGACTCAGGCATCAAGCGAAAAGTCTTTAACGTTATGGTTGAGGCACTTCAAAACATTGTGAAGCACAGCAGCGAGCAGGGCCTGCAGGCGGGTTCGCTCATTAGCAAGAGCGCCATCTTCATGATCAGCAAAGAAGACACTCGCTATTGCGTGCTGACAGGCAACCCGATTGCTAAAGGAAATGTTGCCAAACTCACGGAAAATCTTAACGATCTCAACAGCAAAGACAAAGAGGGTTTGAAGGAAATGTATAAAGACATCATTAAGAACACCCAGATTTCTGAGAAAGGTGGAGCCGGTCTTGGTTTTGTCGATATGGCGCGGAAGTCGGGCGAAAAACTGGAGTTTACTTTTGCCAGTATGGACGCCGGCTACGACTTCTTCTGTTTGAAAGTGAATATCTCTCGTGAAAAAGAATAATTAAAATTATAAATTGAATCAATCATGGAAATCCTCAATCTGAAAGGGACCGAAGATACCCCCACCATCTTACTCGATAAAAAAAATGGAATTTTTGAAATCAGCGGCCGCTCGTTGCCTGAAGACTCTGCCGAATTTTATCGGCCCGTATTAGATTGGATCGGTCAATATGGAGCAGAACCAAATGGATCTACTGAGTTCATTTTTAAACTGGAATATTTTAACACCGCTTCATCTAAATTGATCCTTGATGTACTATCGGCGCTCGAGGAAATCAAAGGCATGAAAATCCTTTGGTACTTCCATGATGACGATGAAGATATGGAAGAAGCGGGCCAAGAATTTTCTGAATTGGTTGAAATCCCTTTCGAATTTAAAACCTATTGATATAAAACGTTTTTCGTTATCAGTTCCCGTAATCGTGGTTTATTACAACGATTAGTAATTAACGATTAACTAATGATTAACCTAGAAGAATGAGTGAGGAAATCCTTAAAGCGCTCACACAACTGTTCGCCATTATTACCAAACAGGACGGTGGTGTTACAGAAAACGAGCGCCAGTTTGTAATTAATTTTTTTCAGCAAGAGCTGGATCAGGATACAGTAAAAGAGTACGTTACCCTCTATGATAATTTTTCCGGCTATAGCAAACAAGGAACGGGAGAAGAAGAAAAAAACAAGCTCACCTCTGTAAAAGATTCGGTTAAAACACTGGGCATCTGTAAGAAGATCAACAAAACACTTACCCAGAAACAGAAAGTTGTTGTTCTTACCAAGCTGTTGGAATTGATTGGTTCGGACAAAAACTTCACCCCTCAGCGAATTGAGATTATCAATACGGTATCCACCGTTTTTAATATTGTTCAAGAAGAGTACGAACTCGTAGAGACATTTATCATCGCCCAGGAAGTTGCTCAACTAAATTTTAAAGATATTCTACTGGTCAACTCTGCTGCGACCAAATCAGCAGAGAACCAAAAACACTCGCATGCGCACATTGATGGACAGCTGATTTTCATGCTTGTGAAAAGTGTTGACATGTATTTTGTGAAATACCTGGGGGAGCAGTCAAATGTATTGAATGGATTTATCATGCAGCCCAACAAGGTTTACTTGTTTTCGCACGGCAGCACAATAAAAACCCAGGCAGGTGATGCGCTTTACTACAGTGACCTGGTTGCCCATTTCAACGAGGAGATCAAAACCACTAAGCTTTCTTTCAATGCCAACATTGAAGAATTTAAATTCCCGAATGGTGCAATTGGCTTACGGGATGTTGTTATCTCAGAAGGCCCTGGTAAGTTAATCGGCATTATGGGCGCCAGTGGTGCAGGTAAGACAACATTGTTACTCACGCTGGCGGGGCTTGAAAAGCCATCAAAAGGAGATATAAAAATCAATGGATTTAATATCCATACAGAAAAAGATAAAATTGAAGGCGTTATTGGTTTTGTTTCTCAAGACGATTTGTTGATTGAGGAGCTTACGGTTTATCAGAACCTTTATTATAAC
>Ga0302165_10000746_pt1 | contig 11593 bp, 6 predicted proteins | sample I_Fen_E3_2_FD_193499 | JGI IMG/M metagenome (GOLD analysis project Ga0302165, IMG submission 193499) | Peat permafrost microbial communities from Stordalen Mire near Abisko, Sweden - I_Fen_E3_2 | ecosystem: Environmental > Terrestrial > Soil > Wetlands > Permafrost | place: Sweden: Abisko... | reverse complement strand
TGTACTCATTGATTGCTATGCACCTCATTCATACAAAAGTGTTACAGGTTGGGAATCTCTATGGCTTCATTTTGATGGAATATTATCCCGTAATTATTATGAAATGATTATAGGTAATAATGGCCCTGTTATTTCCTTATCTGATTCATATTCATTTATTAGAAAACTAAACATCATTTATCATTTCTTTCGTGATAATATTTCTATAAAAGAACCACTTATCTCTAAGTATATCAATGATATCTTAACAGAATTATTATTAGTAAATTCAAGCAATTCCAGACTTGCGAATTACACCTCTTTGATTGAAGATGTAATTAGCTATATCACAGATCACCTCAGCGATGATTTATCCATTGAAACATTGTCTTCCTATGCACATTTAAGTACCTATTACTTTATTCGTGTTTTCAAAAAAGAAACCGGATTAACCCCACACGAATATATTACAAATGCTCGTATCAGCTCTGCTAAATATTTACTTACCACCACTCAACTTTCCATTTCAGAAATAAGCGATAAGCTTGGATTCTCCTGTAGTAGTGCATTTTGTACCGTATTTAAAGGAAAAACGGGTAGCACGCCAAATTCATACCGCACTACCCCTGTTATATAATTCATTCTCCTAAGGCTCAAGTGGTATCTTGCCTTAGAATTTGTTTTACATCAAATCTTTTTATCTTCCAACAACTTCGCGCTTACAAATGGGATTTTCACTTCATATACTAGCATTATTTCTGCTAAATATAACTGTCCCGTTATCTCATCGACTTCTTCCTTGCGTGCAGCCATTGCTGACTCAACATTTACCCTAGCACCTTTTTTCAAAGGAACAATGTATATTGTTAATGGCTTATCTTTCAATCTGTCCGCATACTTTTTTAGTCCTATTTCCCATACGGCTCCGTTACAGAAGTTATCGTGAATCATATCTCCATCTATAAATGCCTGACCAATATCTCCATCATAAGTGATCTGAAGAATCGCTTCTTTTACCCCATCCATCACATTTTCTGGGATCTGAATTGTATATCTTGTTGAGCCTGTTTGATTAATAGACACGGGAACGCTCTTTTTTTTAGATAAGACTTGGAATTCATCCCATTTCTCATTTAATTGATTTTTCTTGATTACAGAATCACTTTCTTTTATGATATTCGTTGGATAAACATAAATTGTTGTCTTTTCCTCCGTTGTTTCCAAACGAAGTTCTCCATTTCCTTCTAATACAGATGCTTCTGTAATAATAAATATTTTCTTACCATTCCGATCTAACTGATAGCAATTGTTCATCTGTTGTCTCGACAGTGTATTTATTACACACCTATGTGTTCCACTTGATACTTTATAAACTTTTCCAAATTGTTGATTCTCTTCTTCCACATGGACTTCTTTTTCGAAAACGAATTTTTCATTCATTCCTTCAGGTACCATAAATAGAAAGTGTTCTATTCCATCCTCTTTCCATCTAGTTACCGGTTGTGCCAACGCATATTTAAGATTGATTCCCCCAAGATCCATATTAAATGGAAGAATACAATTTTCATCTGCTGCAAGAGATATCGGTCCCACTTCTATGGTTTCTTTCTCTAATTCCAATGTAACCATTTCATTATTTTTATCTCTTGTAATCACATGGTCTTGAAAATTATTGATAAACAAAAATCCCTTATTCTCTTTCATTCTAACTGCAAATCTTAGTGTATCTAAATCTGTCGGATCAATCTGTGTTGCTCCTTGGGGCAAATATGTTATTGTATCGCACAATTGGTCTGAAAATTCTATTGAAAAGAAATGTAACGGCTTTAATCTTTTATAAGACTCTCTTAACTGTCCAAACTCACCAATTGCAGCCTGATAATCATAGGAAAGTTTGGGTACTTGACCCTCATTTAAAAATTCCGGTGAATTTCCCTTTGGATTCGTTCCACCTTTAAATACATAATAGCCTAAGAAATTACACCCTGATGCCAGCTTAATATTTGCCATAGCATCTACACTTTTGTATGCAAATTGAAATCTATAATTATAACTACATTGCATTCCACCACCCATTTCACAACATGCATAGGGTTTGTCTTCTGGATTATAATCGGGTTTGAATTCTCTGCATTCTTTCATTTCATTATTATGAAAATCAGAGTATACATATTCATCCGTTGCTGGATGTGGCCCACTATATGAATTATAAATCCATGGCCGATAGGAATAACCTCCCCATAGAGGCATCATTTCCGATGGAGCTACAGCGCCTCCCCATGCTGTACATGTATAAAATGGTACATCAATGCCAACTTCCTTTGCTATGTCACGAAGCTTATACATGTATGCATCACCACTATGGCCTGCTCTGATCCATTCATTTGCAACTCCTGTAGTCATTTCCCAGGGTGCTGACGAATGCTGATATTCATTTTCAATTTGAGCGCCAATAATTGGACCTCCGTCTTTGTAGTAAAGCCCTTTTAACTGTTGCGCTATTTTTGCATATAGCATTCTTGTACAATTTAAGAATCCATCATTCATCTCACGGACTTCAAATGGTTTTCCATATAACCAGTCAGGCAGACCTCCATTACGTGCTTCTCCATGATTAAATGGTCCAACCCGAATAATTACCAACATATCATTTTCTTGACACAACTCGATAAATCTTCTAATATTTCTCCTACCTTCAAAACAAAAAACACCTTCTGTTTCCTCATGGTGATTCCAAAAAATATATGTGGATACAATATTAATGCCACATTGTTTCATTTTACTTAGTTCATCATTCCACTCACTATCCTCACATCGAGAAAAATGAAACTCTCCACTTATTCCAAACATTGGTTTTTCATTTTTACGAAAATAATAGTTGGTAAAATCTATCGTTTCTCCCGTTGGATTCTTTCCTATGAAATTTTCTCCTAATGGATAAATATTTTTGTGTTTTGGATTTTTTAAATTTATTCTGTTCATCTCAATCCTCTTTTCGATTCTCATAATCTTCTATATTTTACTGTCGTACCAGTGATTCAATTATCTGCTATATTTTACTGTCCGTACCAGTGATTCGATTATCTGCTATATTCTCACTATCCACATCAGTGATTCAATTATCTGCTATATTTTCACTATCCACATCAGTGATTCGATTATCTGCTATATTCTCACTACCCACATCAGGGATTCGATTATCTGCTATATTCTCACTACCCCGTACCAGTGATTCGATAACCTCATAGTCTATATTTTGCATAGGATTAAATGCTTCAGAATCCATATATACATAGATTGATGAAAGCAAGGCCCTCGCTTCTGGATATTTTTGCAGATCTTGTAATCCCATTGATGATAAAACCAGTTTTCCATTACCACATCGGCATTCTAATAATTTTGTCATCGGTCTCATGTAGGCGTAGCTATCCATTTCAGTAATAATTGACTCGAATCTTTGAGGCAAAATAATCGCTCTTTGTACCGCCATTGGCCACCATTGCCAATTACTGTGCGTTTCTGTTGGGAAATTCAAAAAAATCGGATGAGATGCATCGATGAATTGTCCCATTCCCCCTTCTTGTGCTGTAAATGTCCCAACAGACCAGAAATCTGTCGTAAATTGTGCCTGCATAGAATTTGGAAAATTCTCTTTCGTTGAAGTTGGCGATAAATATACGCTTCCGCCCATTTCCAAGATTTTTTTTGCTTCTTCATCAAATATTTGTGTTTCATAAACCGACATTGGACACTTTGGGATCATTTTAGGATAAGCCCAAATTGGATAACTATTTAAAACTCCATCCAATGAAAGTATCAAATCCAGTCTTGATGGGTTTTTAAATGTGTCAATAACAATTTTGATTTTCCCAACTGTAGTCAGTTCTCCCACTGGACAGGTTTTTTCACTTAAGCTTCCTGACACACTATGACTATTTCCACATAAGTGATACTCTGTTGGTCCATACAAATCTTTTTTTCCATAATTTGCAACAACAACATCTGCTTCTAATAATTCTCCATTCTCAAATGTATATTTTGGCAACAACACCATAATCTGTTGATCACGATAAAATTCATGAAATTTTTCTGGCTTTGCAAATGGATAAGGTTTGGGTTGCATATGAGAATTCAACATTCCAACCAATGCCGTTCCTTGACCTGGAAAGTCTTGCAAACCCAGTAATGATATCCCTGACATATCTTTTGTTCTCATTACGGCTTCAATTTCTTCTCTATATGAGATGCAAGCTAATTCTCCAGTTGCCTCTACCTGTTTTTTCCAAATATCACTTGGCACACCAAGCCTTTTGGCCTTATCTTTTATCAGCCTAATATTTGCAGGATCAGAAATACCCTTGAATTCTTTTAGTTCACTGAAATCTGGAAGAATCTCAAACTGTCCTACTTCAAAACTAAAAACAGGTTTTTCATACTCTTTTCTAAGCGTTTTCATTGAATGATTATAATTTTTTTTAGCATTTGGATATTGATTATTAATAAACCCTTCTATAACCGGATTATCTTTATCCATTGCTGCATATGTTCCACGTAAATCATCTTTGAAATATTTTGCAGAAGTATAAAAATCACTTTCTCTGTCACATCCTATTTCGCCATAATGAACATTTGAACCATTTGCATACATTCTTGTACGATCAAGCAAATGTGCTTGATGAAGTAATTCATCCATACGTTTATGCCCGAAGTCATTCGTTGCTAACTCATTTCCCAACGTTAACATGACAAAGGATGGATGATTCGCCAACATAAGAATTACTTCTCTCAATTCTTTCCTGTAATATTCAAAGCTCTCATTTGAAACAAAAGCACTTTTGGGATTCCAATGAGATAGTTCTGGTTGCATTAGCATTCCAATCTGATCGGCTGCAATAAATGCCGCATCCGGTGGGCAATGTGAGTGAAAACGAACGCAATTTACTCCATATGATTGATAAACCTTCAAAATAGTAATCCAATCTTCCACTTTCATCGGTGAATACCCCGTCTCAGGAAATTCAGCACAATTTGTTTCACTTCGTAGGAAGATAGTTCGATTGTTCATTGCTAATTTTCCTTTTCCATTATCACCAAAATCTCGTACTCCAAAAATCACTTTTTTTGCCTTCCCCTGAGTCATAGTCACGGATAATTCATAAAGATTTCCTTCATCTTCATCCCAATACAAAACATCATCAACTAAACTAACATTTTCAAATACTACTCTGCTTAAACCAGCCAAAACCGATATCTTCTTTGTCGTAGTTTCAAACAATCCCGATGATTCTATTGATAGTTCTCCAATATAAGGTGCCTCTGCTGAAATTTCAATTTCCACTTTTAACATTCCATGTATTGGATAGACACGAATACCAGAAATAAAAGTGCTATTTTCTTCACGTAATCTTATATATCCCAAAAGTCCATTCCAATTCGTCTGCGTTTCGTCTGTTGCTGCAGATGAATTTACTATTTCATCATGGGGCAATTCAGGGTAACTGTTGTCAGAAATAAATGTAACCTTATTCTTTCCATTTAATAAATTTGTTACTTCAAAAATATGCGGCGTACTTATTGTTTGCTCAGTAAAATTTGGTACTTTTTTATCATCAATTAAAAGCATAAGGCATCTTGAACGTTCCACTTCAAGAAATATACGCTTTTTTATTGGAGGATTATATGATATCCAACGTGTTATCTGTGCTTCTCCCTCATATGTATATTTTCTTGTAAATCTACTTGATATAGTTGTCTGACTATCTAAGGACTCATTACCATTACCTAAAGCCTCATCAGGATGCCAGCTTTTCGTGCCTTTATCCTCATAACCGATATGATTTTCATCCAGTGTTCCTGGCAACACCATTGGATAATTTGTTCCATTGTCTAGTTGTACTTGCCAATTTCCACTTAACGAATAATTCACAATGTATTCCCTTCTTCCTTTAGCGTTTCTTATAATATACCACAAAGTAAACTTGATACCATTTTCAAAAATTGCTCATAACTTAATCAAAAATGCTTTTCTAATTGAACATAAAAACACATCTAACTGTATTTTAAAAAAGATGTGGAGTTGTTCTTCCACATCTTTTCCTTTTAGTTTTTTTTCACAATAATTTGTTCCTAATTTATTAACTATTTCATTTCTAGCTCATTTATTTGATTATACAGTAAACTTATTCACTGCCTCTTTTAATAATGTTGAATTTTCCATACTAATATTTATCTCATTTTTCACCTGATCTACCATTGTGACAATTTCAGATATTTTTTCTGCGATTTCCTGTGTTCCCATTGCACCTTCATTCACAGTCACTGCAACTTCGCTCATCGCCTTCATAATACCTTCAATTGTTGCCGTTAATTCTTCTGCCGTTGCACTGAAATCATTTACTAATTCATCAACATATTTCCCATCATTGCCATAGGCTTCACCTGTATTTACCATTTCATCGTAATCTTTTAATACTGTGGTGTCAAAGAATTCCATAATTATTCTAGCACTACTAGCCAATTCATTTACTGAAGTGAATACTTCTGCTGTAACCTTCTGTATTTCACTTACTGTATTTTTTGAGCTCTCTGCAAGATTGCTAATTTCATCTGCTACAACTGCAAATCCTTTTCCTGCTTCCCCTGCTCTTGCTGCTTCTATTGCTGCGTTTAATGCCAAAAGATTCGTTTGTTTAGAAATTCCCAATATTGTATCTGCAAGTACGCTTATCTTTTCAATCGCATTTGATTTTTCTAAAGCTATTTCAAGATTACTCTTTGTGTTTTCGTAAATCTTTTTAGATACTTCTTGTGATTTAATCGCACTATGTTTTAATTCACCGGCTCTAGTACTAATCTCATTTGCGGATATAGCACCTTTTTGCGCTCTATCTGCCATAGATACTGTTGCATTCTCAATTTCAAGTGAAGATGAATTCACCTCCTGTGCTGATGCTGCAGTTTCTTCCATACCTGCAGAGAGTTCTTGTATTGTTGCTGATGATTGTTCAACATTTGAAGTCAAGTCTTTCATGTATTCCACTACGCTTAAGACTGCCTTATCTACACCATCCGAACACTGGTTAACCTCAATAATAATACTTCTTATATTCGCTATAAATTGATTCACTGAGCTCGCTAATTCTCCAATTTCATCCTTGGATTTAATATCAATGCTATGTGTTAAATCTCCGCCATTTTGAACCAAATCTATTAAACGTAATTTCATTTTTTTTATTGGCGTAATTATGCTGTAAATAATGAACACTTCCATCATAATTCCCATTACCAGTCCTGCTACAATACCTATAAAGATTATATTTCTCATTAACGAGTAAGTTGCATCACCTTGTGCACTAACTGCGGTAGAATTATTCTGGTTGTCATCAACAAGTGCTGCTAATGCATCCGTAATTTTATCATATGCTACTTTTCCGTCTACCTTAATAACGTTCATAGCCGTTTGCGTATCCATTACCCTACTTGCAGCGATTATTTTCTTGTGTTCGCTCATATATTCATTCCAGTTTGTTTCTACAATCTTAATATTTTCATTATCATTATATCCTTTGTATTCTTTAATAAGACTTTCTATATCAGACTGTAATTTATTCATTTTAATTTCAAGCGTATTCATACCTAAATCATCCGTAAGAATGATATGGTTATACTCATATGACCGAAACGTTGTCACATCAAAACTCAAAGTCTGTGCACAATTAATCTGTGGTACTATTTCACTATCTATAACGGTAGCAGTATTATTAACATTTTTTAATGAAATAATAGCTATAATCCCTAATCCTCCTAGTAGTAACATTAAAAAAGTAAATGATAATATCAACTTTTTTCTAATAGTCATAGTTTCATTCTCCTTCGTATTTGTACGTTATATGATCCATTGTTTTTTCCATTTCCCGGAATAGTACCGATAAACTGAATATAAGCAACCACACCCCCATGATAATGGTGTAGCTATCCAGATTCCGGTTACACCAAACGGTTTTACCAAAAGATACGCAAATACAATCCTGCCCGTAATTTCAGCAACACCTGCTAAAAAAGAGGCATTGACATCACCTGCACCGCGAATCAGATTTAGGTAGCTGTTCATAACTCCTGCAATTATATATGCAATTACAATAATCGTCATATAATCACTACCAATCCTAATTGCATCAGCTGCAACAGCTGGGTCCAGAAATATTGATAATATCTGCTTTTTGAAACATAGTACGATGACAGCAAGACTCACACAACATATCATCATCATCATCAATGTCTTATGCAATGCTTCCCTGATACGCTCAAAATTCTTACTTCCAATATTCTGTCCGGTAAATACAGATAACGCGCTGCCAATTGCCACAACAATCTGTATCGTTACAGAATCTATTCTTTGTACTGCTGCATAGGCGGACATCGTTTCCATTCCAAATGTATTAACCAATCCTTGGACGCTCATCCCACCAAGTGAAATAAGAGAGCTCTGAACTGCAAACGGAACGCCTGCTTTTACAACAATCATAATCATATGCCACTGTGGCGTGAAATCCAGCTGGGTGAGTCCTATTTTTATACGACCGATATACAACTGCCTGATGCAGATAGCTGCTGCCACCACTTGTGCAATAACAGTTCCATATGCAGCACCTGCAACCCCCATATTAAACTGTAAGACAAACAGTAGATTTAAAGCAATATTCACTAGTGACGAAACAACCATCGCAAGTAATGGAGTCTTTGAATCCCCAACACTTCTAAGAATGGATGCCGCTCCGTTATATACAATCATACCGAACATGCCGGCCATGCAGATTCGTAGGAACATGATAGAGTTTCCGATAATATTATCCGGGACCTGCATCAGATGTAATATGGTGGGTGCCAATAAAAATCCAAGGACTGGGATGATTGCTGTCAGTACTGATACCAATTCAATTAATGCTACAATAGAATTTTTCAATTTTTCCTGGTTATGTATTCCATAATATTGTGCAACAACAATTCCGGCACCAACACTAAGGCCCATCATCAAGGAGTTCGTGACAGCAATGATATTTCCAGTAGTCCCCACTGCCGCCAACGCATCTGGCCCGATAAATCTTCCCACAATAACCGTATCAACTAAATTATAAAATTGTTGAAAAATATTGCCTATCATTAATGGTAGTGCAAAACCAATGAGTAGTTTTATTGGTTTTCCTTTTGTCATATCTGTTGCCACAATTAACACTCCTTTGATTCACAAATTTATGAAAGCCTACCACATGCAAGTTCAATTCTTTTTAATTCTTCTTCTGTAAAATCTGTGTGTCCGATAATCTTCACATTTTCACGAATCTGACTTGCCTTTGACGCACCAATGAGTACGCTGGTCACTTCATTATCTTTTAAAATCCAGGATAACGCCATCTGTGCCAAAGATTGTCCACGCTCCGATGCGATTTTATTTAATGCATTAATCTGTAGCAAACGCTCTTTGGGAATATCCTTTTCCTTTAAAAATCTGCCATCTGTCATCATCCTGCTATCCTCTGGAATTCCATGCAAATATTTATCTGTCAAAATCCCTTGAGCCAATGGACAGAATGCAATAATTCCACATCCGTTTTGGGAAGCAAACTGTTTTAGTCCATCATCCTCTATATTACGTTCAAATAAGGAATATTTTCTCTGATTAATAATAAACGGAGTCTTTAAATCCCTTAAGATCTTCATTGCTGCTTCTGTCTGTTCTTTGTTATAATTGGAAATACCAACATACAATGCCTTACCACTTTTTACAATTCCATCCAATGCAAGCATTGTTTCTTCTAATGGAGTCTGTGTATCAGGTCTATGATGATAATAAATATCCACATAATCCAGGTTCATTCTCTTTAAGCTTTGATCCAAACTTGCTACCATATATTTCTTTGATCCAAAGTCACCATAAGGTCCCGGCCACATATCATAGCCCGCCTTTGTAGATATCACCATTTCATCTCGATAGGGAAGCATCTCCTTATTGAGAATTCGCCCAAAGTTTTCTTCTGCCGCACCATTTGTTGGTCCATAATTATTAGCTAAATCAAAATTAGTAATTCCGTTATCAAATGCTGCAAAGCACATTTCTTTCATGTTGTCATAATTGGCATTGCTACCAAAATTATGCCATAGCCCAAGTGAAACCATGGGAAGTTTTAGTCCGCTATTACCACAGCGGTTATAATTCATATTTTCATATCTTTTTTCATTTGCTTGATACATCTTGTCCTTCTTTCTCAAGTCAAAGTGGATATTTCATTCCACTTATGCTACTTGCTCATAACCTTATTACTACTATGTGGTATAAGGTTAAAATATTTTTGTGTATTTTTTTAGTTCTGCTTCAATCAATGGAGCATACCACCGCATATAACCTTCCGCGTTCAGATGCATTCCATTTCCATTCTTCGTTTCAACTTCTCCATTATAAGAAAATTCATACCTCATGCCTTCAATACAGGTATTAATCCCCCCTTTTTCAAATATATCTATCACTGGAATAGACCACTTTTTACAGATATTTTTGGCCCAATACTGTAGACAGCACTGTGTTTCTTCACTCTGCAACGGCATATGATGAACGGCAATATAAAAAATCTGACTGTTCTGATATTTCTTTCTTAACTGATAGCATATATTCTCAAAGGCCCCAATAAATGTCGTAGTATCATATGCACCCTGATAATTGTCCGTGATTTTCCCAAGATAGTGATTCTTTACTAGTTCAACTGCATCGTTGGTCAACCCGTCAAAACAGATATAATCAGGTACACAATCTGATGCATGTGCAATCTGTTTAGCGATATCCCATACCCAAATCAAATCCGGAATTTGCTTTGCGATATCCGGGATGACAGTCGCTCCATTGACTGCATAATTGGTAAACTTCATTTCATTCTTTTCAACAACATGATTCAACATACCTATTTTTAAGTAATGTCCTGCAACAATGGAATCCCCAAAACCGTAGATAGTTTTTCCTTTCAGACTGCTCATCGCTAATCGCTCAACCTTTCCTTCATTAACCCCAATAATTCACAATCGGTTAAATGATTTTCTATATTCGTTACAAGTATGACCCATTGACACTCCATGTATGAATAAGGACCTCATCATTCACGAACCAACCTCTTAGTCTAATTGCAAATGGACTAGACTGATATTTAAAATAAGAGGCAATTTCATATGCGTCACGTGCTGGGTTCTTCATGTATTACAATATCTTTCATAACCAGGTCATTTATATTATTGACTTTCATACCATTCTTTGCAGTTGCCGTAATATGATCCAATGTGATGTTCTCGAGATATTGCTCCGGTAGCCCATGCAAAAAGATCGCATTTCCGGCAAATGTATCCACGCTTATATTCTTAATCAAAACATTTCGGATACATGGCGTTTTTTCTGTCCTAGGTATCTTTTCATCTGTAACTATCTTGTCATGGCTATAGAACATATCAATATTGATTGCACCTCGAAACCATCTGCAATCCTGGAATTCCTTTATGTGATAATACTGCGTAATATTCTCATATTTGATATTTTCGATGATACCGCCACGTCCTCTAGGTGATTTCAGGGAGACAG
>Ga0302165_10000744_pt1 | contig 11609 bp, 20 predicted proteins | sample I_Fen_E3_2_FD_193499 | JGI IMG/M metagenome (GOLD analysis project Ga0302165, IMG submission 193499) | Peat permafrost microbial communities from Stordalen Mire near Abisko, Sweden - I_Fen_E3_2 | ecosystem: Environmental > Terrestrial > Soil > Wetlands > Permafrost | place: Sweden: Abisko... | reverse complement strand
CCCGCCTCTAGAGTAGCCATAGAAGCATGGAACGCTGCAAGGCTTTCATATTTTCCAATCAATGATGTAATCGACATAAAACCTCCTCTGTGTAAAAGTGATTATAGTAGCGCCCGAATCCAGTCAGATAAAGGCGCTAACTAATCAATTTTGTGTAGAAGCCCAATTAATTTAGTTAATCATAATTCCTCCCATTCAATAAATACTTGTGCTATGTTTGAAATACTTGAAGCGTTATCTGCAGCATCTTTTTTTGTTTTATAAATGGGCGCAGAGTGCTTTGGAAAGTAACCTCCGTAATAAACATTAATCCATCCGCACTTTTTGGTAGGAATGTTTACAAGATCTCTTGGATCTATTCTGTTTTTGTAAACACAAGTATCAAATAAGAGTCCTTCTTTTGTGTAACAATAAACACCCTCTGTTTCTCCACCATCATGCTCTATCACACCAAGCACAGGATAAGCTTCATTCTTTACATCTGTAGCTACAATCCGTGCCTTGTGTCCATCGCGGGTCTGCACTGGTTTCTTTGGATCAAACAATTTTATTCTCCTCACAAAATTTAACAACTTCCTCACACAATTCAACCTCATTTCCCGGTCGTTTCATTGTGCCTAGAATCTTTTCTGGATCGTCAAATTTAAAGCCAGCATCCCGCATTTTTGCAAGTAACTTTAATGAATCTTCAAAGGACATTTTCATGTTAATTATTCCTTAAAACAGTCGTTTGAACAGATTGTATCTCTCAAGACCACAATCAACATAAGCTACATGAACAACCGCCACTGCCCATCCAAATGGAGGAAGGCACAAAAGTATGTAAAACAGACGTCTATTCATTTTCTTGTCATAAAGATCAACATGATCCCATGCACCAATTGCCATAATGATCAAGATAATGTCTAAAATACACCACAAAATAAAAAGTGTAAATGTAAGCTCACCAAACATACTGAACCTCCTTACTATAAAAATAATTAATACTAGGAACTATTTAAAATTCCTAGGTTAATTACTTTTAACATTTAAATGTCTACTGAAATGAATCCGGCAATCACTATTAAAATAATTCCAAGAAAGAAACAAAACAAAGGTAATGGTAGATTTACAAACAAAAACCACAAAAGCACACTGAGGATGAGAATAAATCCCAAAATAAATAAAAAACAAACAAACACCCCAAATCCATTAAACATCCTATTTACTCCTGTTAGTGAATACAATCTATCCTCCTGTTTCCAAGAGGATATCAGTATTAACTAAACTACCTTACTTTCCTTTGTTTCCTTTGCCTTTTTCAAGGTAGATACGCGCTTTTCGATAGCGTCTTGCCGATCTTTTGGCAATGCCTTATACAAAGTAACCAAGTCAGATGCACCCTCTGCACTGGAATCCAGCATTGCCTTGGCAAGCAACTTGTCCAGCTCCACCTTGAAGTTTGTGGGCTTGGCAGACACGTCAGAGGCAGTATGGAACTCATAAAACGGGGTGGCATCTGCATTGGCGAGACTCACATCAATATTGGATGTGAATTCAATCCAACTTTCATGCTTTTCACCAAACACCTTTACAACACCCTTTGCAACGGACACAGGGAAGAACTCAACAAGCCACTGTGCAATACCCTTGCTGTTAATGGTTCCCGGCAGTTTTGCCAGCAATTCACAAACAGGGGTGGTATTACGATGGTGCAGTACCTGAGAACCGCAAAACATAAGCAGTTCGTGAATCTCCACCTTCAGGCTTTCGCCTTCAAATGAAAATAGACCTAACAAAATTGTTAGTCTACATAAAAAGCCCTTATGGGCTTACCGATACCACAGGCCTCGGCAATTAGCATGGCCTGCATTGCATCCCTAGCACAAGGCATAGGATGTATTTTACTACGCTTGCGTTTAATACATTCAACGTAATACACATTGAATCCTTGGTTATAAACAAGATAAAACATACTATTCGCTACGCTCAAGTTACTACGTAACAACTAATGTGTTTTATGTTGTTCTCTATATTCATCTTGTGGCGGTTCCATGTAACACACAAGATTTCAAAAGAGACCAATTCAGCCGCTTATACGGCATATTTCATTTAACAATTATGAATCACAAATGTTCCCATCTTACTGGAAATACTGGGAACATCTGCGAATTGTTAAAGAACAGGACAGGTATCATCCTAGTACAGTTATTTAGTTGTAAATGTTTCGCTACTCTCCCAGCCTATAGCTGTTCATTTCGCTGACACACTTTTCCACACCTTAAGCTTTCACATGACTATCTATTAAGCCCCATCTTCTATCTGATCAGTTATTGAACCGCACATATAGGGAACATGTACCAACATGGTGACACATGCTATATAAGGATCATTTAGATAGGTATCTTGCGTTAGCGCATGTTTCCGCAACAAAGGAAACTGTACAAAATGCCTGCCTCAGATTTTTAATCCACCTCGCTCCCTTTCGGTGTATCGCCATTCGCCAGGCTGCAAACACTTCAAGTTCTGAATCGGTGTTGTTATGTGTATTGTAGCTAGTCTTTTCGATTTAGGCAAGCTTTATTTCAAACTTTACCAAACCGCTTAAAACAGCCTACAAACGATTTTCTGTTTGTTTTGGATACACTATAGCTTAGCACACTGGAAAACTCAATACAGAAGCTTTTAGGGCTACTGCTGTGTCTTTCTGTATGCTTTACTATGTACTCAGTGTAGAACACTTTACTTAACCCTGTCTATTTACATTTAACTATCACAAACAGACAGGGCTATAAAAATGAACTATCAAGACACGAATCAATCAACTACACCAGCGGCATGCTCGCGTACCCATTCCTGCCATTCAGTATCACGATAAATCGTGATGCCTTTGGGAAGAGCAGGAACATTAACTTTACGCTTAGCCATGATTTTATCCTTTAGAACTTACTGCCATTAATATCTGTTCCCCATTCCTTCGCTCCGAACTGTAGCTGCTCGCTCGTGACATCCGCCATGATGCACAGCTCGATCTGCGAATAGTCAGCGGAGACGCAGCCAGCGGGCTTCACGAAGTCAATAGTACCCTCTTCATTTACATTGGCGCTTGACTTAAATTCATCAGACATTACATCAAAACCACCGGATTTGTTCTTATACATAATGTTGATCCTCGTGAGTTAGTTAATGGAGTGCAGGATAGCCACAAGGATAGGAAGGCCACCCATAACAATGCCAAAGGTAATGAAGAGTACACTATCCAAGGTGTCGAAGAAGTTTTCCATGATGTCTGTTCCTGCTGTTGTTTAACCAATATGTGCATAGTAGCACACACCAATATAGATTGATCAATAGTGTAAAAATAAATGGGGATAGATAAATCTATAATAGGATTAGGGGGATAGCTGAGGATTAACTAAACCGTTCGGTACAGTATAGGATACATACAACCCCATATTTATAAGGTGTAACGCACATACATCTTATAGGTTGACACACAAATAAAATATATTTCTCTTGACAAAGCGATGACTCTGTGATATTGAACTGATATACTAGCAGACTAGAATGCTTATATATGGGGGGCTATGGGGAAGGGGGTGGGGGGAAAAGATCGACCGAAGGAATAAATGCATAAGGGTCACTCTAATTTTCTAGCCTATTTTTAGAATCTAGGGGGATTACTAGATTTGAGTTCAAAGAACGAACAAACAAGGGGGATCTGATATAAGTTAGAAGAACGTATCTTGACATGGGGGAATAAATATGTTATTTTTGCTACGGTCTTCGTTAGCACTCGACCTGCGCATAGAAGATAAAAATAGTACACATGGGGTATTGACAAATAGAAAATCTGTGGTATAATAAATAATTATTATTTATATAAATACATATAAATATATATTTATATATAAAAGCTATAAGTACTACTAAAAGTACTTATAGCTAATAATATATATAAAAGAAAAAGAAAAAAGAAATATATAAAGAACAAAGAAAAAGAAAGAGCTTGAGGAGTGTAACGACGAAAAGCGATAAAGAGATAAAAGTCTACCTTCTTGTAGAGAAGGGTAGACTATGTTGTAGTTCAAAAGCATTATTGCTCCTATGGAGCTTGAGGAACAGAGCGACGAATAGCTACGTTCGTCACTATTGTTCCGAACTGCGCATATATATATATATATATATATCTACGTATTTGATAAAGTAGCACCAACCTCTTTGTAGAGAGTTGGGCTACCTACCATTGTACTAGAAGTGCAATGATCCGTGGTCAATGGAGACGAAGGCGACCACATATTGCCCTAGCTAAAGGGCTTAAAACGCTCTAGGATCAATTTTAATCCTTTTCTGGGGTACTTTATCCTTCCCACTATTAAAACCTCTCAAAAGTCGTTTTAAGGGCTTATAGAGGCATTACTACTTTCATTCCTATCTACTTATTTCTTTTTTGTGTTATAAAAGAAGAAAATTAAATAAATCATATGAAAAGCTTGCTTTTTTCTTTTAAGTGTGATATAATGGAATTATAGGATGTGAACTTGTCTACGAAAGGACCAAAGATGGCACTAAATCAATTCCCCGGTAAGCCTGCTGAATACAAAGGCAAAATGATGTATGTCCGCAAATCTGTTGAAGAGGGTGGACGTTACACCATGAAGGAAAAGATGGAAGCTGCCTCTCTCTACCTCGCAACGGGGAACTGGAACTTCGTATCTAAGCAACTCAACATCTCAACTGTTACCCTCTATAAATGGCGTAAAGCACCTTGGTGGGGAGAGCTAATCAATGATCTTCAGATTCAGGATAAGGTTGAAAACAACAAAGTACTGAAGAAGATCAAGGAAAAGGCACTACAGGTTATTGATGATCGTTTGGATAATGGTAATGTTCAGTACGACCAGAAGACTGGTAAATTTGTTCGTGTTCCTGTTAATGCCCGTGATGCACACCGAATTGCTTCTGACCTTATCGATAAGGAAGAGATCCTAGCAGATCGTATTCGACAGCTTGGTGCTCAGGAAGAAAAGAAATCTGGCGATGCACTTAAGGAACTTATGGCTGCATTTACACATGTGGCTACTGAGAACCTACGGTACAAGGAACAAGAAGAAAACATCATTGATGTAACTGAAAATAGCCCAACGGAGTATAAAGAATGATTGAAGTCTGTGGCCTTATTGGTGGTGCAGCAACTCGTTTATTTGTATGGGCTTCAGATTATCTTAACAAGAAACAAACACATGAACAGGACATGGAACGTCTCCATGCCCAAACAGAATTATCAAGGGCTCAAACAGATGCAAAACTTAGCGAAGCTTTGGCAGCAAGGCCGATCCCGGTGCCTACTGAAACTGATGCTAGTCCTCCTGCTCCTGACAATGCTTCCACAGGAAACAGTTATCTTGATTTTGTTAATTCTGCTGTACGTCCAGCACTGACCTACTGGTATTGCTTGGTACTATACACTACATACAAAGGATTCCTTTTGTATTCTGCTATTGCACATAATCTATCTGTAACTGACATTGCTACTGAGTTTGATCGCACTTTGATCGCTTCTATGGTATCCTATTGGTTTACAGATAGAACATTTCACAGGCTTTCACAATGATTACCATTGAACAAATTTATACCATTTATGGTAAACGTCCTTACTTTGATCCTGAGTTTGTTACTTGTTTTAACGAGGCACTTGACAAGTTCAAGATCACCAAGAAGGAACATGTAGCATCTCTGCTTGCAGTGGTTCTTGGCGAGTCTATGTGTTTTACACACCTCACTGAGAACATGAATTATAGTGATGCAGGTCGTATTTATGCTGTATTTCGCAGTCACTTTAAGTCTGTAGACGAAGCAAAACAATATGTAAATCAGCCAGAAAAGCTGGCGAATTTCGTCTACTCTGGTTTATATGGTAATGGTCCTAGTGATGGTTGGAATTATCGTGGCAAGGGACCTTGTCAATTAACTTTTAAAGGTACATACCTAAACTTCTTTAAGTATGTGGGACTTCCAGAATCAACTAATCCAGATTATGTTACTACTCCTAAAGGTGGTTGTGATAGTTCTACTTGGTTCTGGACTGTAAAAGGTTGTGCAACTGCATGTGACTCTGGTGGTTTTGATGCGGTTTACAAGAAGTTTCAGCCGTCTATGGTTGGTCTTGCAGAACACAAAGTATATTACACAGCATCAATGGAGATTCTATGATGTTTGCACAGTATAAGTTGTACATTGCTATTGTAGCAATTGGAATTGCAATTACTGGTGCTTTTAGTGGTGGTTGGACTATTCGTGGTTGGAAAGATACTAAAACGTATGATACTTTGGTACTTGATCAGCAGAAAAGGTATACAGCTGCACTAGAAGCAAGTAAACAGAGTTATGAAGATAAGGTGCAGGAAAATGCACAGATTGGACAGAAGTATGAAGTACGTATTAATGATCTGCTTACTCAGCTCAAGTCTCATCGGGTGCAGTACATTACAAAGCTCATCAATGTGCCCAGTAGTGGAACAAGTGAACCCACCTCCGGAAGCAGTACTCCTGCAGCCGAGCAAAACGCTACAATTCTTACGGCAGAAGAACTTGATCAATTAATCAAGGATGCTATAGATGATGGTGCCAGACTTGAAAGTTTGCAGGAGTATACAACAGAAGTCTGCACTAAAAAGGATTAATTATGGCTGGCGATGGAATTCCATCCTCCCTGTGGGGCACTAATGATGCTGGATTTAATGGAGTAAGTACACCTCAATTACTATTTGGTGGCACAAACACAGGTATGACCTATACCTCCCAATACTGCCAGTATGTAAAACGAGGAACATTAGTAACTTATTTTGTTGAAATTATATTAAGTGCCTCAGGTTCTTCTACTGGAAATTGTACAATACAAACTAATATACCATGGGTAGAAAGTAGTATAGTAACTGCTCCTTCTTCTGTAATGCTTAATTTATATAATACCAGTACTGTTGGTGATTTTATAGCTTACATAATTCCTGGAACTAGTAATGTAGCAGTGCAGTGGCAAGGAACAGGAGCTTTAAATTATTTGACAAATACTGATTTTTTAAGTACTACTAGAGTGAGAGTTTCTGGCTCTTATTTTACAGCATAAGGATTTAAGATGACTACATTTGTAGATGGTAGTACTATCATTACAGCGGATTGGTTAAACCAAGTAGATACTACTATTAATAATGGAGTATCTCACTTAAATGTATCTAGGCAACTAGCACTCACAGGACTGGCAACAGGCAGTATAATGACTGACTGGTCTAGTAATGTGTCTATTCCTTTAGACATGCCAGCAACTGCTGGTGGATCTTTGACTGGAGCAGAGCAGTTTTCCATCAAATCTGGAGGGAATTTTTATACCACCACTCCAGTACAGATTAAAGCTTATTCTCTTACTGGAATTGATACCACTATTCGTGGAACTACACTAACTGGATTTTCTACTGGAACTAATTCTGCTGTAGTGGCAACAGATACCGTTTTGGCTGGTTTTGGTAAACTCCAAACACAAATTAGTTCTGCAGTTAATCCACTTCCAACACAAACAGGCCATACAGGCGCACTGGTAACAAACGGCACTACTGCTTCTTGGCTAGACTCTCCAACATCCCTACGCAATAAATTAATAAATGCTACATTTAACATAAATCAACGAGGGGTATCAGGTACTGTAACACTAGCTGCTGGTGCTTATGGCCATGATAGGTGGAAGGCAGGAGCTTCTGGTTGCACTTATACTTTTTCTAATACAGCAAATGTAACTACAATTACCATTACCGCAGGAACTTTAATGCAGGTGATTGAAGGACTGAATCTAAGAAGTGGTACCTATACCCTGACTTGGGTAGGAACCTCAACTGCCAGGATTGATAGTGGAAGTTATGGGACTTCAGGAATTACAGGTACGGCGGTTGGTGGGACAAACCAAACTATTGAATTATCTACTGGAACTTTCAGCAGTCCACAGTATGAGTTTGGAACAGTAGCGACTCCATTTGAATTTAGATCAATAAATACTGAGTTGTATATGTGTCAACGATATTATGTTCGTGCAGGCTCTGCAGGAAATGCATATGCAATTAGTAGCAGTAATCTTGGACTTACTGTTCAGTTTCCAGTAGATATGAGAGCAACTCCCACTCTGATCACTATTAGTGGTTCCGGGAATAATGCAATTATTCGTATTGGTGGTACTGCAGAAACTATCACAACCTTCACATCATATGCCGCCATTAATGTTCGTGGTTTTTACTTTTATGGAGCAGGAACAGGTTATACTGTAGGCGGATATCACGTTGTAAATAATCTTCTTGAATGTTCAGCGGAGCTTTGACTATGTATCAATTAACTAGTTATAATTCTGTTATTCGTCTTTCTGATGGTGCTCGAATTCCATTTGACCCAGAAAATACTGACTACCAACAGTACATATTGTGGATTGCTGCAGGTAATATTCCTTTGCCAGCAGACAGTTAATCATGCCCTTTATGAAAAATGGTAAACGAGACTACCAAGCAGAGAAAAACTGGGATCATTCCCACAAAGGTGGTCAACGTATAAAAGACAGGGCAAAGAGAAATGCAGCTAGGAGCATCATGGAAAAAGCAGGAAAAGTACAAAAGGGTGATTCTATGCATGTTGATCACCTTCATGCCCTTCTTGGCGGTGGGTCTAATAATCGGTCTAATCTTAGAGCAATTACGGCAAAGGCGAATCTTACGAAAGAAGCTAAGCGTAAACAGCGAGCAAAGTAAAGGAAACTAACATGAAGTATGTAAAACTTGTAGCTAAATATGTTCTTATTGCAGTGCAGTGTGTGCTGACTAAGGTACTTGCTGGTATTGCATATCTTATTGGGAAGCTGACGGATGCCGCTAACTAAATCAAAATCAAAGAAAGCTTTTGGTAAGAATGTGGCTGCTGAACTCAAAGCAGGAAAACCCCTTAAACAGGCCCAAGCAATTGCATTTAGTGTGAAACGTAAGTCCGGAGGTAGAGGACGATAATAGGAGAGCATCGTGAGTCTTAACAGTACAATCATTTATGGTTTCGTTAAAAGTTGTCTTGTTAAAGGCTTCGATGGTTCTCTTGAAACCCCGAAGTTTCACCATGAACTGTGGGATTTATTCTGCTCCAATAATAAGTATGTAGCTGTAGCTGCTCCACGCGGGCATGCAAAATCTACAGCAGGGACAATTACTTATGCCCTCTCTTGTCTTTTATTTAGAGAAAAGCGGCATGTGTTGATTGTATCTAATACTGAAGACCAAGCTGCTGCTTTTGTACAGGAAATAAGAAATATCATTAGCGATAATGAATTTATCAAGAACCATTTTGACTTTCAGTTAGATGATAAAGGTGAAGTTAAGTTTGATAGAGATACTAATACTGATGTTATTTGTAGATTTAAAGATGGCACCTCTTTTAGGGTCTTTGCTAAAGGTTCTAATCAGAGAATGCGTGGTATTTTGTGGAATGGTACTAGACCTGATTTGATCTTATGTGATGATTTGGAAGATGATGAAATTTGTATGAACAAAGATAGGCGGGAGAAATTCCGTAACTGGTTCATGAATGCTCTTCTTCCTTGTAAGGCTAGTGCAGGTACAGTTAGAATGGTAGGTACAATCCTCCACTTGGATTCCCTACTTGAACGTCTGATGCCTAAGGAACGTAGTAGCAATACTATAGTAGAGGAACTTAAAATGTCTTCTATTGGTCGTAATGCAAGTGCTTGGACATCAGTTAAGTATAGAGCACATAATAAGGATTTTAGTAGTATTCTCTGGGAACAGAAGTTTTCCAAGGATGAATTACTAAGTATTCGTGATATGTATGTGTCTCAAGGCAACCCTGCTGGGTATGCTCAGGAATATCTGAATATCCCAATTGATGAGTCTACTGCCCACTTCAAGCGAAGTGATTTTCTACCGATGAGTACTGAGGACATTAAGAAACCAAAGAACTTCTATGTCACAGCCGACTTAGCCATCTCAGAAAAAGATCGAGCCGACTACTCTGTGTTTATTGTTGGTGGTGTTGATGAATCAAATGTACTACATATTGTAGACATCATTCAAGAACGAATGGATGGCAAACAGATTGTAGATACTATTATACGGTTGCAAGCAATCTATAAACCAATGGCGTTTGGTATTGAAGAGATGCAGGTCTCTAAAGCAATTGGACCTTTCTTACGTGAGGAGATGCTCCGTAAAAATGCAATTGCCAATCTAATCCCATTATCTCCACATAAATCTGATAAACTAACTCGTACATATTCTATACAAGCTCGCTTGCGACTAGGGTCTGTTAGATTCAATAAAGACTTGGAATACTATTCCGACTTGGAAGATCAACTATGTCAGTTTCCACGATCGAAACATGATGATATGGTTGATGGTATGTCTTATATGGGTTTGTTACTGGATTACTTTGTAGAGAGTAACACACAGGAAGAAATTGATGAGGATGAAGCAAACGAAGAGTTTGAATCTTACCAACAACAGCAAGGTAGAAGTGAAATCACTGGATACTAAATATGAAAATTAAGGATATTATTGAAAACGCAACCAACATTGCAGAACATCTTGACGAAGATACACTGCATAAAATTGGCATGGAGGTTGTAGAGGGCTATGATGCTGACCTTCAGTCTCGTGCTGGATGGGAGCGGGACGTAAAGAAATATCTGGAACTTTCTATGCAGATTACTAAGGAAAAAACCTTTCCTTGGGCTGGTGCTGCTAATGTAAAGTATCCGATTATATCTACTGCTGCAATGCAGTTTGCTGCTCGTGCTTATCCCACTCTGGTTCCCTCCAATGGTAATCTAGTTAATATTGTTGTTCCTGCTGCTCCCTTTGCACAACAGATGCAGCAGCGATCCAAGAATATTGGGACATACATGTCTTACCAATTGTTGTATGAAATGAATGATTGGGAAGATAGTATGGATAATCTACTCTTGATTCTACCTATTTTTGGAGTGGGGATTAAGAAGATTTATTATAGTCCTGATTGCGGTACCAACTGCTCTGAATTGATTAATCCATTTAACTTTGTAGTCAACTATTGGACTGAAAATCTAGAAACCTGCCCTCGTGCAACCCATGTGTTGTACCGAGACATTCACTGGATTGAAGAGAAGGTCCGTGCTGGGATTTATCGTAAGGTTGATCTAGGTAGTCCTTCTGTAGAAGATAATAAGAAAGAAGCAATCAATGTCTCTAAGAATATCGTACCTGCGTCTGAAGAAGACTACACTACTCCATACACATTGCTGGAACAGCATATGTACTACGATTTGGATGATGATGGTTACCGTGAGCCTTACATCGCTCTGGTGGATTACAAGACTCGGGAGGTTCTGAGACTTACTCCTCGCTTTGATGAAGATTCAATTACATTTAATGAATCTGAGGTAGTTAAGATTGAAACTGATTGCTACTTTGTAAAATATACATTCTTCCCTAGTCCTGATGGTTCCTTTTACACTCGTGGCTTTGGTCACATGCTTGGGCCGATCAATGAAGCTATTGACTCTTTGCTGAATCAGCTTATTGATGCAGGTACAATGTCTAACCTACAGGCAGGTTTCTTAG
>Ga0302165_10000742_pt1 | contig 11611 bp, 8 predicted proteins | sample I_Fen_E3_2_FD_193499 | JGI IMG/M metagenome (GOLD analysis project Ga0302165, IMG submission 193499) | Peat permafrost microbial communities from Stordalen Mire near Abisko, Sweden - I_Fen_E3_2 | ecosystem: Environmental > Terrestrial > Soil > Wetlands > Permafrost | place: Sweden: Abisko... | reverse complement strand
CAGATAAGATTATCAGCTTTATAGACAGTTTTGTAGCACAAACAATTAAGAAGACTATTGTGATACTAGATAATTCTCCAATTCATAAGTCAAAGAAATTCATTGCAAAAATGGTAGAATGGAAAGAAAATGATGTTTACATTTTCTTTTTACCACCATATTCACCAGAATTGAATTTAATTGAGATCCTTTGGAAAAGAATTAAGTATCAATGGATACCTTTTGATGCATATATCTGTTTTCAAAATCTCAAAGAACGCTTGTCGTATGTGTTGAAAAATTTTGGTAAAAAATACGACATTATATTTTAGCCACTACTTAGTTAAACAAAGTTTTCAAATCAATTATTATTAACAGCATTATCCTAAAGTTTTTTTTTGGGGGGAATAGCTTATCCGTTGAATTCTGTCATGTTCTCTCTTCATAGAACATCAGTCTGAACAAGCTATGGCGAAAACTGAGTATTTTGATATTGAACCTTATTAAGAAAACATTAATTGAAAACTTTCCGGTTATGTATCTGCTTGTCTGCTTCGCTCAGGCATGAACTACCCTATGACTGCAACTGATTTAACCCTGATGATAAAAGAGGAAGTCATTTCTCTAAATTTATAGCGTATATTTGTAAGATAAATATTTCAACAACAATAATGCGAACTACCAAACTCAATATTCAGGATAAATTACCTCTCACTTGCTCACGAAGAGGAACTTGCTGTCATGGGAACCTGGTGATGCTTAATCCATGGGAGCTTATGTGCCTGGCGAGAGAGAAAAAAGTTACTCAACGGGTATTTCGTGACCTGTATTGTGAGTTTGGAGGGATTCGTTTACGGTTTGATGGAGAAGCAGGTTGGAGAGAGAAACGAGCCTGTAGTCAGTATACCGGTAATTTTGGGTGCAGCGTTCATTTAGGGCGTCCACTGGCCTGTCGGTTATTTCCACTTGGTCGTGAAATACAAAGTGAAGAGGTTCACTATATGTACCAGGAAAATGAATTTCCTTGTCTGGAAGGATGTCCTGAAGTTTCAGAGTTACCTTTTCTGAATGTCGGGGAATATCTTAAAGGCCAGCAAACTGAAAGATTCGAAAAGGCACAGGATGAATATTTAGCCCTCATGCAGAATTTAGCAGATATTGCATTTGAGCTTCTTCTTGATACAGGCTTAGCTGAATCCGGAGATAAAGAGACATTATCCATGTGGAGGAAAATGGGCAACGAACTTCCGGAGGTTTTAGCAGCCAGGATTGGTACTGAGTTGATGGAAAGTTTAATGATCCCGGACATTCAGGATGAAACTGACAATCCAATTACATTTGCCCGAAAACACCGAGATTTACTCCAATTAAAAGCGCAGGAAAAATTTGGAGCTTTGCAATCAAACAAGGAAATCCAAAATGCTTGTGTCTTAATTATGGGAGTAGCATTGCATCTTGCCCGTGGTTTAGGGGCAAATCCAGAAATCCTTTCTGAACATTGGATCAATACCGCAAAAAATCATGGGGCTGTGGAATAGTAGTCTTCAAAATTTGTAACTTAAGTATAGAATAGAATCTTTAAATAATATGGAGGCCAGGAACCATATTAAAAACGGGGTGTCACTGAATAACCAAACGAGTAGGAGATAAATTTATGACCCATGAAAATATTATTCTAGTAGCATTGTTGATTATGTCACCATGTTTAATATCAGGTATTCATGCGCAAATACCTTCTGACTCTACAAAAACAAGTAAATTCATATATTGTAAACTTATTGATTAAATACCAATGTTACTGCTTATATTGACAACAGTGAACAAACAAAAATCTTTCAGGATTCAAAAATTAAAGATGAACAATCCGGAAAACTCAGATAATTCAATTCCTTGGTGGATGCATTAAATTACATAGGAAATAATGGTTGGAATTTGTCCAGGTTTATATTGTTCCACAAAATATATATCATTGGTTATTAAAAAAGAAGAATGAATAGACAACTCCGAGAAACTGAAGGAAAAGTCAAGAGCATTAACCTGAAACGTATCAGTTTTTCATAGTTTGTTTTTTCAGGGGTTGAAGCCACTGTTCATCGCACGTAATGAATGCTATTTTGTAAATATTGAAACTTCTGAAAGTGGTTACCAATTTTAATAACGGAAAATAAATTCCTCAAAAAAGAAACAGGCGAACCTTGAACAACTGCCTGTTTAGTTCGTTTTTCGAAGATAAAAAACAAGGCGCTACTCTACTAGTTCTACCAGTTCCATGTGCGATTGAAGATTTCCTTTTTTATCAAAGTTCTCCGTTTTAACCATTCCTACTCCCTTTACATACCAGGCAATACTACTTGAATTTACCTTAATTCCCATTACAGAGGATTTGACATCGCTTAGAAACTTGTAGGCCTCAAAAGTACCGGCTTTAACTGTTATATTTTCAATAGATTCCACCTTCCGGTTCGTAATCTGAGCGGACATTTTCAGGTTAATGAACCCTATTTTTAATGCCATTTCAACATTAGCATCGGGAAGCTGAACACCCACCTTTGGATTCATCGGCAATTCCATATTATTTCCTGTTATTTGAATGTCAGATGGTATTTCCCCTTCTTTTTTAAAGGCTGCTTTATTTACAAAATTGCTCATATCCATATAGAGGGTGTCTCTTTTCTGATGTATGATAATTTCTTCTTTAAACACCGGTTTATCATTGGGATCGGTTGACTCGCACAGATAGGTTATATCCATATTGTTTCCATTTTTAGTTACCTGTTTTATGGTATAACGCAAGGTGTTGGTAAGTTTATCCTTTTTGTCGAATGATTTATATACTAAAACTGTACCTTCTTTGGTGGGGAAAAAGGTTTTCTGAGAATAGGACCACGTAGTTGTTAGGATTAAACTTACAAATAAAAGTAGCTTTTTCATATTTCTCTTTTTTAAATGGTTAAGATTATAAGATTAAACAATTTTACACACTAAAAGATCGCTATAAGTAAAAAAAAACAATTTTAGAGAGCAAACCATTAATGCCCTCTGCCGAATTGCAACATATAACGTTTTGAATAAAAAACCTTATAGACTTTTGTTTACTTCTCATTAAGTAAATCATTATAGTTTTACCAAACGACTATCTCCATCATGAAAGAAAAATAGAAAAATAGATTTTTCTGTAAGCATGCTTACTGAAAAAACATTAACTTTGGCAAGTAGTCTGGAGTTTTATGCAGACGGTCGTTGCCGGTAAGCTTAAAATATTTAGACGAACCGGGCAAAAGCATTTTTAATAGTGTCTATTACGAATCAAACAAGGATTCAACAGTTTAACAAGAAGCATACGAATTCAACCGATTGTCCTCTACATTCAATTAAAAACAAAATTAAATCACCTAAAATTAACAATGGAAAATTATTTCCCGAATCAACGATATACCAGCAACGGGGAGCCTGAACTGGGTGTTGGCATTGTAACAGAAACCGGCAACCGAAAGGTACGGATCTATTTCCCGGCATCCAATGAAAAGAGATTGTATTCTGAAGAAAGTGCTCCCTTACGGCGGGTTGTTTTTAAACCGGGAGATACCATTGTCGACACGAATAATCAACCGTTGCTTATTACGCAAGTTGAACTGAAGAGTGAGTTGTATCTGTATTATGGAAAAGACCGTAAATTGTCGGAGGCAGATTTGGGTGATGTAGTGGTAACACATGGTGTTGTTGACAAGCTCTTTATGGGTGATGTAGACTCTCCACAGACTTTTGCCTTGCGAAGGGAAACACTGCAAAACGATTACAGACGGAGATTATCGGCGATACATGGATTTGTAGGTGGAAGAATAGATCTTATTCCTCACCAGCTGTATATAGCCCACGAGGTGAGTTCACGGTATGCTCCCCGCGTCTTGCTTTCCGATCAGGTTGGCCTTGGTAAAACCATTGAAGCATGCTTGATCGTGCATCGCTTATTGTTGAGCGGGAGAATTTCGAGGGTGATCATTCTCGTTCCCGAGTCGTTAGTACATCAATGGTTTGTAGAAGTCCTGCGCCGGTTTAACCTGTGGTTCAGCATTTTTGATGAAGAACGCTGCGCCTCACTGGATGAGAGTGCACCGGATGGCAATCCTTTCCTGGACAATCAACTTATTCTTTGCAGTACTGAATTTTTGGCAGGTTCGACGAAACGTGTCAAACAAGCCATCGCTTCCGGTTGGGATATGCTCGTTGTCGATGAAGCACATCATCTGGAATGGTCTGTTAACAAGGTGAGCCCGGAGTATAGCATTGTGGAACAATTAAGTAAGGTAGCGAATGGATTGTTGCTCCTTACCGCTACCCCTGAACAATTAGGAGAAGAGAGTCATTTTGCACGACTTCGTTTGCTGGATCCAATCAGGTATGCGAATTATGAAGATTTCATAAATGAGTCTTCCGAAACTGAAAAAATAGCCGATATTGTTGAAAAGCTGTACCAGGGAAAAAGCCTGAGCCCTAAGGACACAAAATTATTAGGAGCACTTTTCCCGGAGGAAAGAATACAATCTATCACTAATGGAGGAGATGCAGCGAAGGATAAACTTATTGAAGATTTACTCGACCAACATGGCCCGGGACGGGTATTATTCCGAAATACCCGGTCAGTTATGAGCGGTTTTCCAATGCGAAAAGCACATTTGATTCCTATTACTGCAACCCATGATCATACCCTGTGGATTGAGCGCCTGACAAACGAGTTCATCAGGGATATGGAGCATTGGGATATCCCGGGTGAGCAACAATACTGGTTTGCAGAAGATCCACGCGTTCAGTGGCTTTTATCCATGTTGAAGGAATTAGTACCGGAAAAAATTCTTCTCATCTGCAAGAGTAAGGAAAAAGTACTGGCATTGGAAGAAATCCTGACTAACCGTGCCTACCTGAAAGTTGGTGTTTTTCACGAAGATCTCACCATCGTACAACGTGACAGAAATGCGGCATGGTTCTCAGAACCAGATGGTGCCCAAATCCTGCTTTGTTCTGAAATAGGAAGCGAGGGACGAAATTTTCAATTCGCCCATCATCTTGTCCTGTTTGACTTGCCACTTCATCCTGAATTGTTGGAACAACGAATTGGACGACTGGACAGAATTGGTCAGACTGAAGATATACACGTTTATATCCCTTACCTTGTCAACTCCCCACAGCACATACTTGTGAGGTGGTTTCATGAAGGAATGAATGCTTTTGAAGAAAACCTTGAAGGTGGAAATGAAATTTTTAAATTAGTTGGTAACAAGCTTCTAACCATTTTCAGGTCATTTACATCCGCTGATACTTACCTGGAACTGGAAGCATTGATTACCGAAACTTCCATCTTTAAAAAAGAGCTTCTTACAAGCCTTGCCGGAGGACGTGACAGACTTCTGGAAATGAATTCTTTTCGCCCAAAGGTAGCCAAACAACTGGTGGAGCAAATTCAGGCAGAAGATAGCGATAACAGCCTTGAAGTTTATATGACAAAAGTCTTTGCCCATTTTGATATGGAAATGGAAGACATTGCTGCCCGAACTTACTTTTTACAACCGGCTTCTGTCATCGCCGAATCATTTCCATCTATACCGAGTGAAGGAATAGCTGTTACATTTGACAGGAAGCGTGCTCTTAGCAGAGAAGATATTGGATTCCTGACATGGGATCATCCAATGGCAACAGGCTCCATAGACATGGTGTTAAGTTCAGGTACCGGAAGTGCAAGTTTCGGAATACTGCATGGGACCAACAGCCCGGGTGTTCTGCTTGAATTCCTTTTCGTACTTGAGACAACGAGTGAACAAAGCATCTATGTAGACCGTTTCCTTCCAAACACACCGCTGAGGATTGTCGTGGATCATACAGGCAAAGAGGTAACGGATAGATATTCTGTTGAATCATTTGATAAAAAACTGGCCCCCGGATCCATTGATGTTTTGCTTGAAAATGATATGATTGTTGAAACTATCCTACCCAATATGATTTCAACTGCCACACAAATCGCGAAAAAAAAAGGCATAATAGAAATTACAAAGGGATTGCAACGAATGAACCAGACCCTGAATCATGAAATTGACCGTTTGAGAACATTACAGATAAAAAACAAAAACCTCAGACCGGAAGAAATTCAGATAGCGCTTACAGAACAGCTAACTCTGGCAACGCTTATAAAAAATGCACGGGTACGGATGGATGCCATTCAACTTATTTTAAAAGCGTAATTTATAAATACTTTTTTAAAGAAAAAAAAGTTGTTTGTTCTTAAATTATCGGAGGTGAAGGAATGCTTTATTTTCATATATATAAAACTATCAGGCTACAATATTTTTCATAGTATGGAATTTATTCCTCTGTAAGCAGTTAAGTATTTTTAATTGCCCTGAACCATGGCTATTTTTCTATACCTGTGTATTTGTCATTTTCTCTCTTCCATGGTTTAAAAAGATTATATCTGAAAATAAATTGCTACTTTTGTATTTTATCTTACATTTCAACTGAATATGGAATATACAACCTTACAAGGAAAATTGATTATGCCCGAATACGGGCGCAATATACAACAGATGGTGGCGCATGCACAGACCATCGAAGACCGGGAAGAACGTACCCGCTGTGTAAAAACCATTATAAACATCATGGGAAATTTATTCCCTTATTTGCGCGATGTGAATGATTTCAAACACAAGTTATGGGATCATGTGGCCATCATGTCCGATTTCAAACTGGATATTGATTTTCCATACGAAGTTTTACTGGAAGAGAACCTGTATACCCGTCCTGAAAGAATTCCATATAAAAATTCAAGGATCCGTTACCAACATTACGGTCGGACATTGGAAGAAATGATTGAAAAAGTGGCAGTTTATCCCGAAGGTGAAGAAAAAAACGAACTGATTCGCCTGATAGCAAATCAAATGAAGAAATGTTTCCTTACCTGGAACAAAGAAGTAGTAGATGACCGTAAAATATTTGATGACCTGCGTGAACTTTCAAAAGGCAAACTGGACATACCTGAGGACTTCTTTAAATTAGTAGAATCCCGTGATGTGTTGTTTAATAAAAAAAATAAACCCAAGAAGAAAAAATAAGTCGGGAAAGTTTAAAGGTTTGAAGGGTTTGAAGGGTTTGAAGGGTTTGAAGGGTTTGAAGGGTTTGAAAGAAATGCAGGGCTTGAGACAAACTATTAAATCTACACAAATCAAAGAAAACTGTAGTTCTTCATTCAGTTGACCAGGATCTTACTACCCAAAACACTAATACAGAAAATATGTCCTCTTTTCAAATAGAAGGCGGTCGCCGACTTTCAGGGTCCATTACCCCACAGGGAGCAAAAAACGAAGCATTACAGGTAATATGTGCAGTATTACTAACTTCTGAAACTGTAACCATCAGCAATATACCGGACATTCTGGATGTCAACAACCTGATATGCCTCCTGGCAGACATGGGTGTTGAAATAAAACGAATCAGCCCAGATACGTATACCTTCAAAGCAGAAAATATAAACCTGAATTATCTTCAGACTGAAGAATTTTACCGTCAAAGTGCTTCGCTACGTGGTTCTGTCATGATTGTAGGGCCCATGGTGGCGCGTTTTGGGAAAGCGGTCATTCCTAAGCCCGGGGGTGATAAAATAGGACGCAGGAGACTGGACACCCATTTTATAGGCATCCAGAAACTGGGAGCCGAGTTTCATTATGATCCCGCCACATTACGATATGAAATTGAAGCCAAAAAACTCACCGGGTGCTATATGCTGCTCGATGAAGCTTCGGTTACCGGTACCGCTAATATCCTGATGGCTGCTGTAATGGCCGAAGGTACTACAACCATTTACAATGCCGCCTGCGAACCTTATCTGCAACAACTTTGCCGTATGCTTATCAGCATGGGCGCAAAAATAACGGGGGTCGGATCAAACCTACTGACCATCGAAGGGGTGAAATCATTCACCGGTTGCAACCATCGCATTTTGCCCGATATGATTGAAGTAGGAAGTTTTATTGGCATGGCAGCCATGACTGCTTCCGAAATAACTATCAAGGATGTTGCTTACCATGAATTAGGTATTATCCCTGACAGTTTCAGGCGCATGGGAATCAAGCTGGAACAACGGGGAGACGATATATTTATTCCGCAACAAGACAGCTATACTATTGAATCATTTATTGACGGTTCGATCATGACAATAGCCGATGCACCATGGCCAGGGCTTACACCTGATTTACTCAGTGTACTTCTGGTTATTGCCACAAAGGCGCAGGGTAGCGTACTTATTCATCAAAAAATGTTTGAAAGCAGGTTATTCTTTGTGGATAAGCTAATAGATATGGGTGCACAAATCATACTTTGCGATCCGCACCGTGCCACCGTCATTGGCCAGGGAGGTCATATACGGCTACGGGGTTCAGTGATGGTATCTCCGGATATACGCGCCGGCATTGCTCTGTTAATTGCGGCTATGTCAGCTGAAGGAACGAGTGTGATTCATAATATTGATCAGATTGACCGTGGATACCAGGATATCGAAAAACGCCTGAATGCCCTGGGTGCAAATATTAAAAGGATCTGATTCTATTTTCTGTTTCCTGCCTTGTAAATTTCAGTTACAAACAAGTTTTTTTTTCCAGTCATTTCCAACGAGTATTAAAAACAAGTTGCTTCAATATCTTTGAAGTCTAAACATTTACGCAAATTAAATTGTTTATTCATAGTTCAGATTCAGAAATAACTCACAATTTAATCATTGCCTGTTGCCGGGTATTGTAAAACATAAATCAGGAGGAGAAACCTATGTTAAACAAAAAAATTACTGACTTATTGAATAGTCAAATCAACAAGGAGTTTTATTCATCGTATTTGTACCTGGATATGTCCAATTATTACATTGAAAAAAACCTTAGTGGTTTTGGAAATTGGTTTTCCATTCAGTCGAAGGAAGAACATGAGCATGCGATGTTGATTATTAATTACATAATGAATAACAGCGAAAAAGTGGTATTTGAGGAAATAGCAGCACCCAACAAACATTACAAAGATTTTAAGCAACCGTTGGAAGGTTCACTGGAACATGAGATCTTCATTAGTACTTCTATTAATACCATTTATGCTGAAGCTTATGCATTGAAAGACTTCAGGACCATGCAATTTCTGGATTGGTTTGTAAAAGAACAGGGCGAAGAAGAAAAAAACGCTAATGACCTTTGCAACCGGTTTGATCTATTTGCAACTGATCCGCGTGGACTTTATTTATTAGACGCAGAACTAGGCACCAGGGCCTTTAAGATGCCCTCATTGGCTTTATCCTGATGGATACTACACAATTTAAAACTGCATGAAGAAACATTAAAATGACAGACAAAAAAGCTCCATACTTATTCTATGGAACTTTTTTTGTAAAAAGTATTGAATGTATTTGTATTTCTTTATCAGCCAACTTGCTTAAACCTGTTATAGAAAATAACTTCGCAATACTTAATTCTTTATAAAAACAACTTTCTCAGATCCTTTATTAATTATTTCGTTGAAATAGAATTTTAGTTTACTATATTCAGTGGCATCATAAACTGAAATTTTAAAATAATAGATAAAGGAAACTATTATTTTTTTATCCGATACATTCGTGGAATAATCTAATTCGAACTGATCATTTTTAATCTTGTCATTTACCGGAATAAAATCGACTTTAAATCCATCTGGGATGTTTATTTCGGAGAAATAAGTAGTCTTTTGTGGATATACCATGTCGATAGGATAATTTCTCGAAGGTTGCTTAAGTGGATTCTCGGTTATTACTTCGTGAAGAAACGGGGAAACATAAATCTTTTCGTTCACTTTCTCCTGATGGTCGGTAATGCTGTATGTTAATGTATAAGGATCTTTGATATTCAGTTGGTTTTTCACAACGATAGAGCTATCGACCAACGAATATCCTTTATCCAGTAAATGCTTTTTTATGGTATTGGCGTTTGTACCATATTCATTTCGATTCTCCAAAGCAAAATATTCTGTAGTATATTCATGAATGTCTGCATTCTGGGTTGAGTCAGATAAAGAAATCGAAAAAGTTTTCATTCTGCCGGAAGTAACAAGGGATTGAAGTCCCAACCACTCTACTTTATCTTTCTGTATAATCAGCCCTTTGTCATTTATACATTTTTCAGGTATCCTGTTATTTCTCGAAAGGGTAGTAGTTGCATCGGCAAGAACTCTTTTACCATCAATATCTGCCACTATTACAACGAAATTAAAGAAGTGGCTAAACGGATAATCGTACTTTATCTTTCCATTTTTACGGGTACTAATAATAACAGGATATGCTTTAATTCCTACTGCATTGAGCAATCCGAGAGTAAATAAATTGATATCGGCATCGTTCCCAATCTTATCTTTCATAAAGGCTTTGGGTGCTTTGGAAGCCATTTTCCCGTTCATCTTATTCCATCTGTAATTTGCTTTCATATAATTTAGAATGGAATCAAATTTTTGTTGAGTTGACAACATCGATAAGCGACTAACGTCTATCACTTTAGAAGCCATACCTTCTGCTTTCCTTGAGTATCCTCCAAAATCTTCATCTTTCATCAAATCTCTTACCATTTCCTGCCAGGTGGTTATCACATTCCTGCAAGCTCCATAGTAATCAGTTACCTTTGACAATTGGAAATTCAATTTAATGATATAGTCTTCTGGCGAAGCAATATATTCCTCATCTTTAAAAGCCGGGACATCCTTCATAACTAACTCATAAATCATATCATGAAATTTAATAGATCCAAACTGACGCTCCCAACCCTGATCGACGTATGATTTCTGAGAGTCTAATTTTGATGCACCCTGTAATAACCAGGTATACTGATAAAACGGAATCATTTTAGTGACATATTTACTATATATCACCGGAATTTTCCATTGGAAATCCCAGTTACGAAGATTAAAGAAAAATTGTGAACGTACTTTATAGTGATATTCCACGATAGAACCTTCTTTCACATTTGGCATGGCAAACTTTTTAAGATTCCAGTACTCGTTTACCTTTTCCTCTTGGCAGCTTTTTAAATCGAGGGGTATTCTGGATAAGTTTCCTTTTTCAAAATTATAGGTACAAGCTTCTAGGTCGTATACTTCTTCATAAATATCTCCCTGACGATAAAAGGGAATTTCAATACTTGCCCATTTTACACCAGCTTCTTTAAAAATCTTTAATCGGGTAGTTCGTTCATAAATCAAGTCGAAGGAGTCGTTAGTACTCTCGAAATAGGAGCATCCAACATCAGAAATTACTACAGCTTCTGCATCTTTATCCTGAGGATATGAAGTTAAATCCACATCTTCTTTTGACACTTTCCCAAATTCATTATTAAATCCTTGTGCCTGCAAAACTGTTTGCAAACTAAAAAGAATCCATACAAAAAATAAGAATTGTTTCATGATTAGTTTTGTTTCTTAGTTACTATATAGGACTTATTTTCGATGTCATAAACTGTTCTTACATATTTGTAAAAATCTTTATATTCAGTCAACGGATAATCACCTGAATTTAGGATAAAGCTTTTAACCACTTCTATTCCATTATTTATTGATAGAAACTTCAGGGTATACTTACCATATATTGAATTGACAG
>Ga0302165_10000741_pt1 | contig 11614 bp, 10 predicted proteins | sample I_Fen_E3_2_FD_193499 | JGI IMG/M metagenome (GOLD analysis project Ga0302165, IMG submission 193499) | Peat permafrost microbial communities from Stordalen Mire near Abisko, Sweden - I_Fen_E3_2 | ecosystem: Environmental > Terrestrial > Soil > Wetlands > Permafrost | place: Sweden: Abisko... | reverse complement strand
AAATTCAATTTGGAACATCTCTAGTTTATCCAAGTGTATCTATGGGATGCCATGTATCAGCAGTGCCAAATCACCAAGTTGATAGAATTACTCCTATTGAGACTAGAGGAGTAGTGGCTATGGCAGGGAATTTTGGTTATGAGCTTGATATTACAAAATTAACTGAAGAAGAAAAAGATGAAATAAAAGATCAAGTTAAATTATATAAAGAAATAAGAGAAACAATTCAATTTGGAGATACTTTTAGATTATTAAGTCCATTTGAAAGTAATGAAGTTGCATGGATGAATATTTCTAAGGATAAATGTGAAATTGTTGTAAGTTACGTTAAACAATATGCAGAACCAAACAAATGGAATAAACCATTGAAGTTAATAGGACTAGAAGATGATGCTAAGTATAATATAGTTGATGAAGATATAGTTTTAGGGGGAGATGAATTAATGAATATTGGATTGATGATACCTAAACTTAAAGGTGATTATGCATCTAAACAATGGGTGCTAAGAAAATATACACCGATAAGATAAGCACGAAGCGCAACCAAGATCATTTTACCGATAAAAAAGCATGAAGTGCAACCAAGAACGTATAGAATAAAATGTAAGATTTTAGCACAAACTTTTTAATATAATGATATTAAAAAAACATTATATTAAAGAGTTTCTTTTTATTTTATTTTATTAATACTTTATGATTAATAATTAAAGAAAAGGTTTTCTATTGCGCACATTTAACCATACAACGATTACATTAAACCATTTAAAAAGGGTATGTAATATAATATTATGTATACATAGTAATTATTAAATAAATCTTCAATATGTATACATAGTAATTACTAAATAAAGCTTCAAAAGGTATATTCAAATAATATAAATCTAATTTAAAATAGGGGGTCAATATTATGAAAAAAAGTATTAAAAAATTAATAAGTGTTATTGTTGCAACTGCAGCTATAGGAACTATGTTAACTGGATGTGGTGGAAGTAATTCTAGCACTGGAAGTTCAAAAGGAGATGTTACTTTAACATATGCTATTTGGGACAAGAATCAAGAACCAGGAATGAGAAAAATGGCAGATGCATTTGAAGCAAAAAATCCAGGTATAAAAGTAAATGTTGAAGTTACAGCATGGGATCAATATTGGACTAAGCTAGATGCAGGAGCTACTGGCGGAAGTCTTCCAGATGTATTTTGGATGCATCCAAATCAAGCTGCTAGATATTCTTCGAATTCAGTTTTAATGGATTTAACAGATAAAATCAAATCAAGCAAGTTAGTTGATTTAAGCAAATTTTCAAAAGATTTAGTTAAGATATATGAAAATAATGGTAAAAATTACGGCATGCCTAAGGATTTCGATACAATAGGGCTTTGGTACAATAAAACATTATTTGATGAAGCTGGAATAGCATATCCTGATGAAACTTGGACTTGGGATAAATTATTAGAGGTATCTAAAAAGTTAACTAATCCAACAAAAGGGATTTATGGTTTTGGTGCACCGTTAGATCTTCAACAAGGATTTGATAATTTTATATACCAAAATGGCGGAGAGGTAATATCAGCGGATAAAACTAAATCAACTCTTGATACAAAAGAAACAAAAGATGCAATACAATGGTATGCTAATTTAAGTTTAAAGGACAAAGTATCACCAACTAACAATCAATTTTCTGAAGTTAGTTATTCAGCATTCTTTGAATCTGGAAAAACAGCTATGGGCTTATTTGGATCATGGATGCTTTCGGAATTTGGCGCTAATGAATATGTTGCAAAAAATTGTGATGTAGCTGTTTTACCACAAGGTAAACAAAGAGCTACTATAATTAATGGTCTTGCTAATTGTGTGGCTGAAAGTACTTCACATAAAGAAGAAGCATGGAAATTTGTTGAATTTTTAGGTTCACAAGAAGCAAATAAAATTCAAGCGGAATCAGGTGCTGCTATTCCTGCCTATGAAGGTACTGCAGATGCATGGGTTAACGTTTCAAAGAAATTTAATTCAAAGGTATATGTTGATATGCTACCTTATGCACACATAAATGCATATTCTAAAGAAACAGAAGCATGGCAAAATGCTGAAAAAGCAGCATTAATTAAAGGATTTACAGGAGAAATTCCAGTAAGTGATGCTTGTGATCAAGCAGCAAAAAAAGTTAATGAAATTCTTGCAACTGAAAAATAGAGTATAAAATTTGTAGTAGCCCTTACTAGAAGGGTTACTACAAATAAAAATAAAGGAAGTGAATTATTTTGACTTTAAAGAGTAAAAGCATAACCAAAACGAAGATTAGCAAAGGCACTTTAAATGAATGGGCATGGGCTTATATAATGATTGCACCTACATTTATAGGATTAATGGCATTAAATATAATTCCTGCAATACAGACACTAATTTTAAGCTTTGAAAAGGCTGGAGCTTTTGGAAAAGCTACTTGGGTTGGATTAGATAACTATAGAAAACTCTTTCAAGATGCTGAAGTATTACAAGCAATATTTAATACGCTTAAATATTCAGTTATAGTTGTTCCAGGCACAGTAATTATTTCTTTAATAGTTGCAGTCTTACTAAATAAGAAAATAAAAGGAATAACAATATATAGAACAATTTACTTTTTACCAATGGTTGCAGCGCCAGCTGCTATAGCAATGGTATGGAGGTGGTTATATAATTCAGAATATGGATTAATAAATTACCTATTATCAGTTATAGGAATAGATGGTCCTAAGTGGATTACTGATCCTAATGTTGCACTAATATCAATAGCTATAGTAGGTATATGGAGTGCTATTGGTTATAATATGGTATTATTATTAGCTGGGCTACAAGAAATACCCAAAGATTACTATGAAGCAGCAAGCATTGATGGAGCAAGTCCTCTAAGACAATTTTTCACAATAACTATTCCTTTAGTTTCTCCATCATTGTTTTTTGTAGTTGTAACAAGTGTAATAAGTGCATTCCAAGTATTTGATATAATATTTATGATGATAGATAAAATAAATCCCGCATTAACAAATACTCAATCACTCGTATATTTATTCTATAAATATTCATTTGTAGTAAATGATAAAGGCTATGGTTCGGCTATTGTTATGTTATTATTAGCAATTATTATGGTGGTTACAGTAATACAAGTTAAGTGTCAAAAGAAATGGGTAAATTATTAGTGAAAGGAGTGTAAATATGAAAAATACAAGTATTAATAAAGGTAATAAATTAACACATGTTGCTTTAATAATAGGAGCTATAATAATGATAACACCATTTTTATGGATGGTATTAACATCAATGAAAACAGTAGCAGAATCAACACAAATTCCACCTAAAATTTTTCCGAGCGAAATTCGGTGGGATAATTATTCAACTGTACTGAATATACTACCATTTGCAAAATTTTATATAAACACTATTCTTATGATAGTTGGAAGAGTTGTAGGATCGGTTCTGTTTAGTGCAATGGCTGCCTATGCATGTGCAAGGTTGAAGTTTCCAGGTAAAAATATATTTTTTGGATTAGTATTATTTCAAATGATGATTCCAGGACAATTATTTATAGTTCCACAATTTTTAATTATACAAAAATTAGGATTATTAAATACAGTAACGGCTTTAATAGTACCAGGTATAGTTAGTGCCTTTGGAACATTTTTATTAAGGCAGTTCTTTATGGGATTACCTAATGACTTAGAAGAAGCAGCAAAGTTAGATGGATGTACTATATGGCAAACATTTTATAAAATTATGTTACCTTTATCACGTTCAGGATTGGTTGCATTAGGAATATTTACTGCATTATTTGCATTTAAGGATCTTATGTGGCCATTAATAGTTAATATGTCTCTTGATAAAATGACACTTTCATCTGGACTAGCATCACTTCAAGGACAATTTGGAACTAATTATCCTCAACTTATGGCAGGTTCTCTACTAGCAATTTGGCCAATGTTACTTATATTTGTAATATTCCAAAAGAAGTTTATAGAAGGAATAGCTACATCTGGTGGAAAATTATAATATAAGATTTAAATAATATTGGATGGTAAAACATATGAAATTTAATATAAAAAGATATATAATATTTCTAATTGGAATATTAGTAATGACACTAGGTGTATCATTAACAGTTAAATCAGAAGTTGGTGCAGGAGCATATGATTCAATAAATTTTGGATTAGCCAATTTATTTAAAATAAATATTTCAATAGCAATATGGATAACATCATTTAGTATTGTTATTATTGCATCAATACTACGAAGAAAATGTCTGAAATTAACTACATTTGTAACAGCTATAATAGTAGGAATTTCTACTGATATGTGGGTAATGATGATCAAAAATATAGGACTTAATACAATTTTTGAGAAAGTATTTGCTTTTTCCATTGGAATATGTTTAGTTTCAATGGGAGTTGCAATATATATTATTCCCAAACTACCTGCAAATCCAACAGATGATCTAATGGTAGCACTTACAGAAGAAAAGGGCATAAGTATAATGAAAGCAAAATTAACAATAGATACAATATGTATTATAATTGCATTTGCTTTAAAAGGACCTATAGGCATTGGAACTATAATTGCAACGATTTTAATAGGTCCATTAATACAGATAATAAATAAGTTAATAGTAAATATATTTCCCCAATATATTGAATAAAAAATAATAGATTGTTTATAAAAGTCATATTTATAAACAATCTATTATTTTGCTATTTGTTAAAGTCTTTCATATAATCTCCATGTGCATCTATCATTTCATCACACATTTTTACAATATCATCAATAGATAATTCAGCAGCGGTATGTGGATCCATCATAGCAGCTTGATATATTTTACTCCTATCTTTTGTTACAGCTGCTTCAATTGCTAACAATTGAGCACTTATATTACTAATATTCATTGCTGCAAGTTGTGTTGGTAGTTTCCCCACATGAGTTGGATGAATTCCCATAGCATCTACCATGCAAGGAACTTCTACACATGCGTCAACTGGCAAATTATCAATAAGTCCTGTATTCATAACATTACCACCAATTTTATATGGTATATTTGTTACAATTGCTTCCATAATATAAGAAGCATATTCTTTAGAACGCTCATGGGCAACTTTACCGTTTTGTAATATCTCATTTTTTTCTTTTTGCCAGCCCTCAATTTGCTCTATGCATCTTCGTGGATATTCATCTAATGGAATGTTAAATTTTTCGATTAATTCAGGATATTTTGATTTAATAAAGAATGGATTATATTCTGCATTATGTTCACTTGACTCAGTGCAGTAATATCCAAGATGTTTAATATATTCATAACGTACCATGTCCTTATGCTTTTCTTCTCCAGAATTCTTTGCTTCGGCTCTTTTCTTAATTTCTGGATACAGATCATTGCCATCTTTATCGTATATTTCTAAGAGCCATCCCATATGATTAATTCCAGCAATTAGTTCTTTTCTACCTTCTAACTTATCTTCCATTCCTAAATCTTTTAATAAATTTTCTGAACATACTTGAACACTATGGCAAAGTCCAATTGTTTTTACTTTAGTAAAACGTTGCATAAATCCTGTAAGCATAGCCATTGGATTTGTGTAATTTAAGAAAAATGCATCTGGGCAAACTTCTTCCATATCTTTTGCAAAATCAGCCATAACAGGAATTGTTCTAAGAGCTCTCATAATTCCGCCGATACCCATTGTATCTGCAATTGTTTGCTTTAAACCATATTTGTTAGGAATTTCAAAATCAGTAATTGTACAAGGATCATATCCTCCTACTTGAATTGCATTAACAACAAATGTTGCATCTTTAAGAGCAGATTTTCGATTTTCTACACCTAAAAAACATTTGATATCAGATTTCCCTTCATTTATATTTTTGTTGATTGCGTTTAATATTATTTCACTTTCTTTTAATCTTTCTTCATCAATATCATAAAGAGCGATTTCACTTTCACATAATGATTCAGTACACATACAATCTCCTAATACATTCCTCGCAAATACAGTACTTCCAGCTCCCATAAATGTAATTTTCATTTAATTGTCCTCCTTAATTTTTTTGATTTTATCATAAATTAATTATATAATTGTAAATATAAATTTTCTATGTTCTATGTTTCAAAAAGTTGTTGTTATGTTGAATATTATTTAATGTGGCTACTAACATAGAATAAAATCTACGACCCAAACGTTGCTAGGCAGTTTTCAATTGTTAATGCTTATTTGTTGATAAAATCAAAAATACTAATAAAGGGGACTAATAAAATGCAAACTAAGTTAGAATTTACTTCACAATATAAATTAAGTCGTGCTTTAACTATATATTATGGTGGATTAGAAATATGCACACCGTTTCATTCATTTGGTCCTGCTATTCGTCCTCATTATCTTTTGCACTATATTTTAAATGGAAAAGGAAACTACTATGTAAATAATAAATGCTATACTTTAAAAAAAGGAGAGGGATTTTTAATTTGTCCTGGGGAATCTACTTACTACAAAGCAGATAAAGAAGAGCCTTGGGAATATTGCTGGATTAGTTTTGATGGGTACGAAGCTAGTACTATTCTAAAAACTTGTGGATTATCAAAAGATAATTTGATTTTCAAAGATCATAGTGAAGGAATTTTTAAAGAAAATCTACTTTCTCTGATTCATAAATACGAAACTAATAGTCATAATGAATTTGTTCTACTGGGACAATTCTATTTATGTTTCTCTAATATTTATGATCAGGTAAATGCAAAAGAGAAAACTACAGGTGAATCATACATAGATAAAGCACTTGACTTTATTTACAATAATTTTAGTTATGATATTAAAGTAAGTGATATCGCGAAATATGTTAGAATTGATAGAACTTATCTATATAAGCTATTTATGCAAGAACATAAAAGTTCGCCTCAACAATATCTTATTTCTTTTCGCTTAAATACGGCCGTCAATTTATTAGAAACTACCAAAATGAATATAACAGAAATTTCTTATTCATGTGGATTTAAAGATACACCTACTTTTTATAAACACTTTAAAAAACAATTTAATATTACACCTGTACAGTATAGAAAAAGTAATACTAATTATATTAATTCAGCAAACACTCCATCAATTTGATTGAGTTATTACTCCACTATATGGAATTCTAATTACAGTTTCTGCTTCAGCGAATTTATAAGGTGTGTCTTCTAGAGGGGGGATATTATAAACTAAATTCAGTCCTACCTTATAAAGTGCTTCAACAGCGTCATTTGGATCTTCAAAAACAGTACCTGTCATAAATCCTTTTTTTATTAACTCTTGAGCAGCTAATATTCCATCAATTCCAAAAATGGGAATAGTTTTTGTGGGATCTCCGTTGTTATAACCATAATTTTGCAATGCTTCAATAGCACCTATTGCCATTGCATCATTATTAGAAATTATCATTTCTATGTTATTACCAGACTGTAGAAATAATGAAGCAATAGCTTCTTTAGCTAATTGTTGATTCCAAGAAAGTACCTTTCTTGAAAGTTCTTGGGTTTTTATTCCGGAATCCTTAATTGTTGAAATAGAAGACTTTGTTCTTTCAATTGCTCCTACATTATTAAGTTCACCTTGTAACATTACATACTGTATTATGTTATCTTTATTTTTATCTATAGTTGATTTATTTTTATTCCATTCATCCACAATAAGTTTTCCTTGGAGAGTGCCAGCTTCTTTAGGATCAGTTGTTACAATAATAAATTTTTTATAAGCATTCATTTTATTTGTTATAACTGGTGGTTCAGAATTAAATAAAACTGCTGGGATATTTTTTTGTTTGATCTTATCAATAAAATTTTCTATTGTATCTACTTTTGTATCAACTAAATTTCCTAGTATAAGATCAACATTACTTTTGAGTATGGTATCTATAGTCTCAGCTTCTATAGATTGATTAAATTTTGTATCGTAAAAAGTAAATTTAACTTTATCTTTATTATTTTTTTCAATATTTTCTAAGCCTTGTGTAATTAGAGCTAAATAGGGATCTTGAGGATTAGATACTAATACTGCTACGTTAGCTTGAGTTCCAGTAACAGCATTTGAATTAATGTATAAATAATTTTGAGTAGTAACTATTAGTATAATAATTATGAGAATAATAAATAGTGTCTTTTTTTTTGATTTCATTTTAATCCTCCATAAAATTATCTTAATTATGATGTGTAGCTATAGATTATGCTTTAATCAAATATTTATACTATATAATGTAGTAGTAACCATAAATGATATTTCACGTTCAGTAGGATATGATGATACACTTGGTTTTTCTAAAATATTTAAAAAAGGAAAAAGGGGTATATCCTAAAAATTATAGATAAAAGATAAATTTAACAATTTAACATTCGTTTTACATTTAATTTACAGAGCAATAAAATTCTATTAACTTTGGAAGACTAAAATAAGTCTAAAGAATTAATAATTAAAGGGGATGTAATAATGAATAAAACAGCTAAAAAAATAATGGGAGCTATGTTAGCTTTATCAATGATATTAGGGGTAGGATATACAGTAAATAATCAAATAAATCCACAGTCTGTAGTAGCGGCAAGCGATTCATCAGTTAAATATAGTGGAAAAACTCCCAAATATGTATTTATGTTTATTGGTGATGGTATGAGTTTTCCACAAATTCAAGCAGCTCAGTATTATAAAGGCGTAGAGGAACATGGAGCAATTGATGCAAAAGAAGGTAATTATCCTAATCCAGAAAAATTATCATTTATGAATTTTCCGGTGACAGGAACAGTAACAACTTATGATTCTACATCATTATGTCCAGATTCAGCATCAACAGCTACAGCACTTTCAACTGGCAATAAAACGTTAAGTAGTGTAATTAATATGGATGAGACAAAAACAAAATCTTATGAAACAATAACTGAAAAGTTAAAGAAACAATTAGGTTATAAGGTAGGAATAGTATCGTCAGTAAATATAGATCATGCAACTCCAGGTGCATATTATGCTCATGTACCAGCTAGAAGTGAATATTATAATATGGGACTTCAACTTGTAGATTCTAACTTTGATTATTTTGCAGGTGGAAAGTTCTTGTCAGATGATTCTAAAGAAGTAAAAGAACAAGGAAAGACACCAATAGGAACACTCGCAAAAGAAAAAGGATATACAGTAGTTAATACAAAAACAGATATAGAAAATCTAAAAAAAGGTGATAAGGCAATTGCAGTTTGCCCAGATGATCAAGTTGAAAAGGAAAGCGGAGCAATAAAATATAGCTTAGACCGTACAGGAGATGAATTTACATTAGCAGATTATACTAAAAAAGGTATAGAAGTTTTGGATAATGATAAAGGATTCTTCATGATGGTTGAAGGCGGAAAGATTGACTGGGCTGGTCATGCTAATGATGCAGCATCAAACATTCATGATACAGAAGCCTTTGGTGATGCAGTACAAGAAGCAATTAATTTTTATAATGAACACCCTAATGAAACTTTAATTCTAGTAACAGGAGACCATGAAACAGGTGGACTTACAATAGGTTTTGCAGGAACAAATTATGATACGTATTTACAAAACTTATCTAATCAAAAGGTATCATATACAGAATTTGATAGAAGTGTTGCAAAGTTCAGAGAAAACAAAACATCATTTGATGATGCAATGAAAGACGTTGAAACAAGTTTTGGTCTTAAAAGAGCTGGCTCAAATGGAGAATCAACAAATGGTGGAATGGTATTAACAGCATCAGAAGAAGCAAAAATTAAGGCAGCCTATGAAAAAAGTATGGTTCCAAAAGATGATAGAAAATTAAATCAAGATGAAAATGTAATGTATGGAACCTATGAACCATTTACAGTAACATTAACACACATTTTAAATAACAAATCAGGAATTTCATTTAGCTCATATTCTCATACCGGAATACCTGTAGCGATGATGGCAAAAGGACAAGGTCAAGAGTTATTTGCAGGATATTATGATAACACAAATGTATTTGATAAGATTAAGTCTATAACTAAAGTAAAATAATAATTGAGAATGTAGAAGTGATGGCCTTTAGGGTACCCAGTGGGGAATGGAAGATTAAACGTTGATGCTTTTTAGGTAGTTGATTAGAAACAAGGAGATACGATTTTTTCATTCATTCTCAATTCTAAACTTTAAATTCTTAATTAAGATAAAGAGGAGAATGTTTAATTGTTTAAGGAGTTTCATAGACGTAATACAATTCCAATTGTAGTAACATTAATAGCAATAATTTTGCTTATATGTTTACCTAATAAATTTCCAGAAAAGACATATGATAATACTGAGAGAGTAGCTGCAAGGGTAGTGAGTACAGATGAGAGTTTTATTAAAGATACAGGGCTTATAAAAATTGGGGAGCAGTTATGTGATGTAGAGATACTTGAAGGGAAATTTAAAGGAAAGACAACTAAAGGAACTAATTTATTAGCAGGATCTCTTGAACAAGATAAAATATTTCAAGTCGGGGATAAAATATTAGTTACTTTAGATTATGCAGGGGATGAAATTAGAGTAGCAACTCTTGTAGATCATTATAGACTTAATTATGAAATTTTACTTGTAGCTATTTTTATAATTGTACTTATTGGGTTTGCAGGAATAACTGGTATAAAATCAATTTTATCTTTTATATTTACAGTTCTTGCTATGTGGAAAGTTTTAATACCTTTATTTTTGCAAGGATATAATCCAGTAATAGTAGGCGTAATAACAACTATGATATTAATAATTACAATAATAGTATTAGTATATGGAATAGATAAAAAATCATTAGCCGCAATAATTGGATCATTATCTGGTGCACTTGTGACGTGTTTTATGGCTTTGTTTTTTGTAAGTAAATTTAAAATTCATGGTGCAGTAATGTCATATTCAGAATCTCTTTTATATTCAGGATATGAGAATTTAAATCTTACACAAATATTCATAGCTAGTATATTCATAGCATCATCAGGAGCTGTTATGGATGTAGCTGTAGATATCACATCAGCAGTTGCAGAAGTAATAGAGAAAAAGCCGAGTATAACAAAGAAAGAAGCTATTAAGTCAGGAATAAATGTTGGTCGATCAATTATGGGGACAATGATGACAACATTGCTATTAGCATATTCAGGGGGATATATTGGATTACTTATGGTCTTCATGGCACAAGGCACACCTATAATAAATATTTTAAATTTAAAGTATGTGTCTTCTGAAATACTACATACTTTAATAGGTAGCTTTGGTCTTGTAACAGTAGCTCCATTTACGGCATTAGCGAGTGGAATTTTATTAGCAGGAAAAAATGAAAAATCTGAAATTATAGAGAAGAATTTTAAGAATAATGTAGAGGTATTGAAATAAGTAGTATAAATTTAATTTATAAATTCAACTATCAAGTAAAAAAATTTAAATTAGGTTAAAAATATAATAAATAGAAAAAATGTGCTTCAAAATGATTAAAAAAATCAGCTTGAAGCACATCTTTTTTATATATGGTGGTATAATAAAAAAAATAAGTTACTCACCTTAATAACATTTGAATAGTTATTTTTCATATGTTTTAAAGGTGTAGTTTATTACAATGGGGGATTTTATCAAT
>Ga0302165_10000739_pt1 | contig 11616 bp, 6 predicted proteins | sample I_Fen_E3_2_FD_193499 | JGI IMG/M metagenome (GOLD analysis project Ga0302165, IMG submission 193499) | Peat permafrost microbial communities from Stordalen Mire near Abisko, Sweden - I_Fen_E3_2 | ecosystem: Environmental > Terrestrial > Soil > Wetlands > Permafrost | place: Sweden: Abisko... | reverse complement strand
AACAATGGGTGCTCAGCTAGCTACCTATTATGGTTATGATTCATTCCAACAAATAGTTGATACTTATGGTTCTTCTATTAACTTAGAAGTAGGCTATTCAGTATTATCAGATTCAGTTATTAGCTTCCTTCTTGAAAAATCTGTTGAAAAGTAACAAATCTTTAGCATGAATAATTAAATATTTATAACATTGGAAATCGTTAAGTGATTGTAGTTACAAAATACAATTATTTAACGATTTTTTTTGTTTATGGATATAAAATATAGTTTCTTATAGTGTGCTAGTAAAATATTACTAATGGACTTGATTAAACAGTACTAAAGTACTATAATTTAAAAAACGCTAAATCGATTACTATTACATAATTTAATAAGTTTTATTGCGAATATAATAACAAAAGGGGTGTTTGCAAAATGAATATTACTAAATATAAAAGTGCAAAAGATGAGATGAAAATATATTATGGCAAAGCTTCTATTATAGATAACTTTGTGGTTGCAAATGCTGATGAGTTTTGTTATCAATATTTAGGCAAAAATTCGTGCTTTGCATTTTCAGAATTAGTTCATAAAGAAGATTTGAAGTCTTTTTTAAATGCGGTTGAGAAACTTGAAGAGGGGGCTCAATCTATAATAGCGCGTGTTAAGTGTTCCAGTGGACGGTATAGATGCTTATGTATCAAAATGGAGTATAATGGACATATTATTAACGGATATAAATCATTTGATATTAATTTTAGCGATACAATAGAGATTCAAGAAAATTATATTAAGTATTTACATCTAGTAAATAAATATAGGAAATTTATTAGTTTAATTCCAATGCTATACTTTGAATATAAGTTTAGCACGAAGCAACTGATTATTTACAAATACAACAATTCTAAGTGTGTTTTGATGTTCAAAAGTAATCTAGATGTTTTGAAAGATAAAGTAGTTTCTTCAGAAGAATTCTCGATTTCAGTTAAAAAGCAATTTGAAGTCTTTTATGATAACATGATTAAAGGAATGGATCAATTTGAGACTAAAATCCCATCAGAGATTTTTGATATGGAGAAAGAGGGTATATTTCTAAAACTAAAAAGTACAGTCATTTTTAGAGAAGATGTAAAAGATATGGTAGTTGGAATAATGAAGCCAAGTGAAAATGGTGATAAGAAAATATATTATCTTACTGATGCAGCTAGAGATGTTGGTACAGGTATGTTAAACAAACGAGCAATTAGTGAATATGCAATAGAAAAAATTAATAATTGTGACAGATGTTTATATCTTGTTATGTTAGATATTGATGATTTCAAGAAAATTAATGATACTTATGGACATATGTTTGGTGATGAAGTTCTAACTAAGATCTCTGAAATTATTATTAGTGTATTGGAATCAAGAGGAACGGTTGGAAGGTTTGGCGGAGATGAATTCCTTATTGTGATTGAAAATGTTTATGAAGAAAGTACTTTAAGACTTATATTAAAGACAATCAATAAGCATATACAGTGGGAATGCGGTAATGCATTTGATGATTTTAAAGTTACAACATCTATGGGAATTGCTAAATTTCCAGAAGATGGAATGGACTATGAGGAGTTATTTAATAAAGCTGATAAGTCTTTGTATATTGCAAAAGCAAAGGGTAAGAACAGATATATTATATATAATCAGGCAAAACATAAGGAAATTGAGAAAAATAAACTTAACAGCAATTTAATTGGAATAAATGAAACGCTTAACAATGAAAAAAGAGTGACTACGGTATCGGATATTATTCATGATCTTTTTGCAAAGGGAATCGATGCGATAATTCCATCGTTGTCTGTTATACAAGCATATTTTGATTTAGATGGAATAACTGTATATACAGGTGAATCTTTAATACGAACTTACTATTTAGGAGAGTACATTGCGCCTTTTGGACAATTCATATTACTCCAAAACGAGAACTATCAAAAATTATTTAATGAAAATAATGTCTATGTTGAGACGAATATCCATAGGATGGAAAGAGATAATGAAGAAATTCATGAAGCATATATCAAACAAGACATTGCTGAATTTATTCAGTGTGTAACCTATTTTGAAAAGATACCTCATGTGGTGATTTCCTTTGATGTATTTAGCAGGCCAAGAAAATGGTCAGATAATGATATTGCTTTTCTGACTATATTGGGAAAATTAATTGGCGATGTAGTTGTAAAAAATATTTTGAATAAATGAATACGATGTGCTATTATTAAAACTCCTACATAAGCTGTAAAAACAGAAAGGTAGGAGTTTTATTCTGATTTCTTTTTTGGGAAATATGAATACATAGAAAGGTCGTGTCATTTATGTCAGAATCCTTAATTACAAAAAAGGCAATTGCTTCTGGATTGAAGGAGCTTACAAAAAAGAAAAGCTTCGATAAAATAACAATACAAGATATTACGGATATATGTGGACTAAATCGTCAAACTTTTTATTATCATTTTCAAGATAAATATGAGCTTGTTGATTGGATCTATTATAATGAGGCGATTTCAATTATTATTAATGACCTTAATTATGAAAATTGGGATAAAAAAGTATTACAGATGCTTTCGAAGATGAAAAGTGAAGACTATTTTTATAAAGATACGCTAAAGTCATCAACGGAAAATGGATTTAAAGACTATTTATTTCATATTGCGAGTGAATTATTTCTTAATATTGTTGGTAGGCTTGCAGTGAATGAAGATTTTGGAGAAGAAGAAAAGAACTTTATTTCTGAATTTTATGCATTTGGGATTGTTGGTGTGATTATATCTTGGGCACAGGATGGAATGAAAGAGACTCCGGAATATATTACGATGCAACTAAAAAATGTTTCTTATGGGACCCAAAAGTATGCGGCTTCACGCTTTGCTAAAAACAATTTATAACCTTAAAAAAATCATTCCATTTTAAGGTTATTCTTAGAAAAATATTTGGATAAACAATTCACGAGCGCCTTGCGCATCTTTGTTTTCACATAATAAGATAAGCTGTTGTGAGAAATCAGCATATTGATCTTTTGTTAGTTTATTTGGAAATGTATTATTGCCTAGTTCCATCAAATTCCTTGCACAACGTTCAGGGGATTTTTTTATTCTTTTAAAACTAATATCTACAGCAACTAAAAGTGCTGCCTGTTTTATTTTAGATTCTAAAATCATTTTGCATTTCCTTCCTAAGCTTTTGTTTGTATAAAATCTTATAATGATTCATTGTAACTTCTGAATAGTTACGATTCATTACTATGTAAAATAAGTTTATAATTTATTTATAAATCTTCATATAGACAAAAGTTAAAATCTGTCCAAAAATACGACAGTTTTTTTTTGGTGTTTGCATTTTAGACATTTAAAATATTGTGTCTAATTACATTATAGTAAGTGGGTGATATACTACCGAATAGGTTAAAAAAAGGAGTAAAAAAGATATGAAGAATAAATTAACAAAAAGGCAATTTAAATGTATCTGTGTAATCATAGGCGTAATAATCCTTCCATTGCTTTATAGTTATTTCTACTTAGGAGCATTTTGGGATCCTTATTCCAGACTGGAAACATTGCCAATCGCTGTTGTAAACAATGATAAAGGCGCTACAATTAATGAGGCAGAGCGAAATATCGGAAACGAAATGTGTGAGAAGTTAAAGGAAGACGGAACCCTTAAATTTGTATTTACGAATGAGACGGATGCAATGTCAGGAACACAAGGAAAAGAATATTATGCAATGATCGTGATACCGTCTGACTTCTCAGCAGATATTGCATCCGCATCAACGACAGATAAACAGACCGCGAGTATTACATATTCACCAAATGAGAAACGAAATTATTTGGCTAGCCAGATATTAGGTAAAGCAGTTTTACAAATTGAAGTATCTGTTCGTGAAAGTGTTAATAAGGAAATTGTTCAGCAGCTTGCGGATAAGTTAAATTCAGTACCAGAGCAAATGTCAACCCTTCAAGATGGCATGGCTCAGCTAGGTGATGGATCAAATCAACTAAGCGATGGGGCTGCGACATTGGCAGATGGCACCCAGACATTTGCTGATAAATTCAAAGAATATCAAAAAGGTGTATCGGATATAAAAACAGGTACTGATACACTAAACAATGGAATCGGAACATTAGACAGTGGAATTACACAGCTGTTAGATGGTGCAAATCAACTTAAAGATTCAACTGCTAATATTGGAGATCTTACAACAGGTGCACAAGCACTTGCAGCAGGTGCAAATACATTTAATCAAAAACTTACTGAATATACAAATGGTGTTGATACTTTAATAGCCAGCGCAGGAACTACTACGAAATTTTTAGCATATTATGTTACGCCTAAAGCTGGTTATGAGGCTGCATATGCTAAATTACTTTCTTCATTAACAAGTGAAGATAGTCAAAACAGCATTAAAACGTTGTCGGCGGCTAGTGCACAATTAAAAGCAGCTTCCACTATGATTGCAACTAGCACTGCACAGTTATCTGCAGGAACAACGAGCCTTCCACAATTAAAAGCGGCGTTGGAGCAACTTTCACAAGGATTGGAATCAGCAAAATCAGGTTCAACAGCGTTAGCATCAGGTTCACAAACGCTTAATGCCGGAGTTTCAACATTAAGCAGTGCAACTGCACAATTAAGTGAGGCAGCAGATACAATTGCTAGTGGATCGGCTTCATTAAATGAAGGTGCTGATAAATTGCAAGATGGAATCGGTACTGCAAAAACGGGTATAGATAGTTCAGTTACGGATACAAATACAGAGTTGAAATCATTGGATGGAATTGCAGATTTTGCAGCAACACCTGTGAGCGTTAGTCAAGAGAACATAACTAGTGTACCAAACTATGGTACTGCGTTTGCACCATATTTCTTATCTTTATCATTATGGGTTGGTGGTTTGATGATATTTGTTGGAATATATTACGATCCAGATAATAAATTTAATATATTGTCACGTGAGACAGAAAACAAAGTTGCTCGTAGCTTCATTTATCTTCTCATTGGCTTTAGTCAGGCAGTAGTACTTGGAGTAGTATTGCTATTTGGACTTGGTCTTAAAGTAGATAATATGCCATTGTATTTCTTATCTTGTTGTCTTGTCTCAATGGTGTTTATTTCTATCATTCAATTTTTAATGGTATATTTAAAAGATTTAGGAAAGTTTTTATGTATGCTGTTATTGATCTTACAACTTACATCCTGCGGAGGAACGTTCCCAATGGAAACAGTGCCAAAGCTTTTTAATTATTTATATAATTTCATGCCTATGACATATTCGGTTGGATTATTTAAACAATCAATCAGTGGAGTAAATACATCTGAGTTACTGCTTAATGCAGGAGTATTGTTTGGAATTCTTGTAGTGTTCATGACATTAACATTGATTTTCTCAAATGTAAAAACTAAAAAAGAAGATAAGATACAGACGATATAGAAATGTATTAACAGCTATATTAAAATAATTAAATAGTTAAGAGCTGAAAGTGCTAATAAATTAGTGCTTTCAGCTTTTTTATTTATATATTTATAATTAATTAATTTTAGATTTTATCTTGATTTTACATAAATATAATTAGGAATTTGCTTTTCAAGTATAAAGTATTAAGAGTAGGAATGTAAATTTAAGCAGTTAGTAAAAAAACAACAAAATATGACTGTGGTTCTAATATGGAGGAGATATGAAAAGAATATTAAAAAGAAGGCTATCTTTGCTACTTGCAATTTTAATGCTTTTAAGTTGTTTTGCAGGTAACATATCAGAGGTAAAAGCTGATACACAGACCGAGACACATCTGGTAATACAAGAAATTTACGGTGGAGGTGGAAATAGTGGAGCAACATATAAGAATGATTATGTTATGTTGTATAATCCAACAAAAGAAACAGTAAATATAGATGGGTGGAGTGTTCAATATGCAGCCAAAGCAGGTGTCTTTGGGAGTGGCAATTTAACAAAATTAAATGGGAATATCGAAGCGGGAAAATATTTCCTAGTAGGTGAAACTCCTGGTACTGGTGGAACGGTAGATCTTCCGACAGTAGATGCGAGTGGAAGCATAGCAATGGGCGGATCTGATGGCAAAGTGGCACTTGTAAAATCGGCAACTGCCATAAGTGGAAAGGCAGATTTAAATGTTATTGATTTTGTTGGCTATGGAGCAGCAAATGAATATGAAGGCACAGCGTCGATTAAAGGCGCTAATGGTTTATTAGCAGTTTCAAGAGCGGCGGACGGAATAGATACAGATAATAATGCGATAGATTTTAAGACGGCAAGTCCATCGCCAAAAAATTCGGCATATATTAATCCAGCTCCGATTGACACAAAGGTCGCTAATGTAATTGCAACGCCACAGGCGGGAACTGTGAAATCTGGACAGGAACTGACATTGAGTTGTTCAACTACGGACTCTAGTATTTATTATCAAATTAACGGTGGAAGCATAAATACATATAATCAGAATTCAAAGCCGGTACTGGATAGTTTGCCTGCTACAGTTGTAACATGGGGAGAGAAAACTGGATTAAATAATGGGGATAAAAATACATATCAGTATACACAAAGCGTTACTCCTCAGGTATCAGCAGCCCCTGTTAGTGGGAATGCTACAGTTGGAGATGTGATAAAATTATCGGCAGTAACGGATGCGGTAATTAAGTATTCAGTTGACGAGGGCAAAACATGGCTGGATTATGGCAATGGAATAACAGTTACAAAACTTCCGTTTTCAGTGCAGGCAAAAGCAACGGCATTGGGATATGCTGAAAGTCAAGCGTCAACATTTAATTATATATCCGCAGAGACTCCTGCTCATACGGGGGATTACAAAATTTACTTTGGACAACTTCATTCACATACGACATTGTCAGATGGAGCTGGAACGGTAGAACAGGCATTTGACTATGCTTCAAAAGCTGGGAACCTTGACTTCCTTGCGGTAACAGATCATTCAAATTCTTTTGAAGATGCTGCATATACGGCTTCTCTTGGGACGGATGCAATGAATAATGCAAAATGGAAAGAAGGAAAGACGGCAGCAACGTCAATAACGTCACAGGGAATTAAAAATACAGATAATACAGCAGACACAAATTCAACATTTTTAGGTATATATGGTTTTGAAATGACATGGAGTGATGGAAGTGGTCATATCAATACATTTAATACACCTGGTTTTGAAAATAGAAATAATCCTATCTTTGCAAATAAAGTGCAGACAAGTGCAAATCCAAGCGGACTTGATACCTATTATAATAAACTTGCACAGGTAAGCGGTTCGTTATCACAGTTTAATCATCCAGGAACAACTTTTGGAGATTTCTATGATTTTACTGATTATAGTGCTCAAAATGATAATAGTATGAAGCTGATTGAGGTTGGTAATGGAGAAGGAGCGATCGGGTCAAATGGTTACTTCCCTTCTTATGGATATTACACAAGAGCTCTAGATAAAGGCTGGCATCTTGCTCCTAGTAATAACCAAGATAATCATAAAGGAAAGTGGGGAGATTCCAATACTGCCCGTACTGTAATATTGGCAGATAATTTAACTGAAAACTCTCTTTATGATGCAATTAGCAATTATCGAGTGTATGCGACAGAAGATAATGATTTGCAGATACAGTATAATTTAAATGGTAGTGTTATGGGAACAACTCTATCGGAGAATCCAAAGACTATCAATATAGATGCTAAGATCTCAGATCCTACGGATAAATCCATTGGAAAAGTAGAAGTGATTGTCAATGGCGGAAAGGTTGCAGATAGCAAAACGGTTGATGGAAATAGTTCGGATGTAACCTTTTCAATGAACAATGACTATACATATTATTATTTGAGAATAACGCAACCAGATGGTGATGTGGCAGTAACAGCCCCCGTGTGGACAGGAGATGTTGAAAAGGCAGGAATTGCGTCTGTACAATCAGATACAGTACTCCCTATAAATGGAGAAACAATCAATCTTACAACAAACCTCTATAATAATGATGGTAGTAATATGGAAATTGAAAGTATTGAATACAACGACGGAAGTATATTCAAAACAATTAATGGGAGTGATTTGACTGGGGGAGCAATCTTAAATTCATTAGCAACAAAAAGCTTTTCCTTTGTCTATTCTCCAAATAAAAATGGAGATGTTGCAATTAATGTTACCATGAAGGCGAAACTAAATGGAAGTGAAAAGTTATATACAAGTGTACTAAAACTCAATGTATCTGATCCAAAGACAGTTACAAAGGTATTAATTGATGGTACGCACTCAAATGATTATGTGAATGGGTATTACGCTGGAAATATGACTAATTTTATTAATATATGTGCAAATGATGGGATACAGGCAAGAATTGAGACCTCAAATATTACAAAAGAAATGTTGGATTCAACAGATTTGTTGGTGGTTACAGCACCATTGAAATCCGATAAAACAGGTGTACTAACACCAACTTCATTTTCTGATGATTTTAACAAGCTTGTATCGGACTATGTAAATAATGGTGGCACTGCAATTGTATGCGGGCTTGCTGATTATCAGGATAGTTCACTTGGAGATCCATATACAACGACAACACAGGTGAATGATTTACTAAAAACAATCGGAGCCAAAACAACATTAAATAGTGATGAGGCTTACGATACAGTTACAAATGCAGGTCAGGCATACCGATTAAAATTAAAGAATATCAATTTGAATTCTTCATGGACCAGTGGCGTGGATGCGGCGCAGGAATATAGCGTATACAGTGGATGTACTGTAAATCCTGCAAGTGAAACTGACTGGCTTGTGAAAGGATTTTCGACCACATATTCTATTAATTCTAAAAAACTAACAAATAGTAAATATGAAAGTAATGTAGCCGTAAATGCGACAGTGATGGAGAGTGGGAATGCTTGTGTACTTGCAACAGAGAAAGTTGGAAAAGGAAAAATATTTGTAGGCGGAACAGTATTTATGTCAAATTTCGAGGTGCAAGCTACTTTGGATAGCTATTCAGATTTGCAATATTCAAATTACACTATCATAAATAACATTCTTGACTCTGTTAAGAATAAACTAACCGTATCAACAATCGCGGACGTAAGAAAAAATGGCATTGCGGGAGATGTTTATGAGGTTGAAGGTACTGTGACAGCGGGTTCTGAAGGTGGTAATGCATTTTTTGATACAATTTATATACAAGATAGTACAGGTGGAATTAATGTGTTTCCAATCGCAAATGGAAGTGGTATAAAAATAGGCCAGAAAGTAAGAATTATTGGTCATGTGGATTCCTATCAGGGTGATAAAGAGTTAAAGATTGGTTCGGGAATAGAAGGTTATACGGTAATAGATAGTAATGTGAATGAAGTAAGTCCAACTTTGCTAACTACTACGCAGTCGATGGACTATGATTCAAAGGGTGGAAGCCTTGTAAAGGTACAGGGAACTGTATCGGATGTAGCTGTAGTAAATGGAACTGTTTCCAGTTTTAATATAAATGATGGAAGCGGTAAAAATGCAAGAATCTTCATTGATGGATATGTGGCAAAATCTTTTGATTATGCTAAGATAATTGCAAATGGTTATAATGTGAGCGTAGTGGGACTTGTTTATGATAATCCAGATGGAGTTTGTATTAGAGTGAGAAATTGCAACGAAATCACACTAATTTCTAATAATCCGAAAGCGGAGTATATAACGAATGATTCAGAAGGAATTCATGCCTTTATTTCTGGAAATATTGAAATGAAGGATGCAGATGGAAATATCATTGATAAGAGTAAAGCGATTCTAAAGGTTGATCATACAGGTTCGGATTATGAGTTTGCAAAGGATAAAATGAAGCAAGCGATGTTAAATGAGAATATAAATGTAAACGGAAATCAATCAATCTTGTTTTATGAAGTTTCGTTATTGGTAAATGATAATAAAGTGTCATTTTATGGTGGAAAAATAAGACTCGTTTTCGCTTATCCTCCTAATACTTCAAAAAATGGATTTCAATTCAAAGTATTGCACTTAAAAGATAATGGAACCATTGAAACTATAGTTCCTACATTGGAAGATACATCATTTTACATAGAGGTTGATAGTTTAAGCCCATTTGCAATTATTTATACAAATGCAACTGTTAACAATTCAGGGGGTAGTGCAGTATCAAACCCAGATACTCCGTCAAACGATGTAAAAACCGATTCACCAACCAATGTGCAAACCGATTCGCCAACCAATGTGCAAACCGATTCGTTAAACAATGTTCAAAATGATCAGAATCAGAACCTATCAAATATCTCTGAAAATATTTCGATATCTACGGGGAGATCACCTAATACTGGAGATAGCAGTATGATCGCATTATATTTTGAAGGGTTATCAGTGTCACTACTATTGGCTACAATACTTTCAAGGAGAAAGAGAAAAACTTGTGATAAATAAAATATTTTCTATGTATAAGAGAACTAACTTTAGCAAAGGAATGGTTAAAAAATATTTGCTACGTGCACTTTTAGCCCTTATTTCTCTGATAATATTCGCTGGCGCAGTCTGGCTTATAAATAAGGATAATAAGCATTACCAGGCTTTAGCAGCAGCAAGTTACGTATCAGGGGTAGTGAGGGCTGTTATTAGTGACGATACGACGGTAGACAATGCTGGTAGTGAAGGATTAAGAATTGGAGAACAGCAGATAAAGGTTGAGGTGACAAGTGGCGAACATAAAGGTGAAATACATCAGATAACAAATACAATTAGCGCGCTATATAATATCTATGTTCAAAAAGGAACAAAGATAATGCTTTTGATTAGTACGCAGCAAAATGGCAGTTATAATGTTTCAATTTATGGATATGACCGATCCTTGATATTAGTGGCTGTAATTTTGCTATTTATAGTAACTTTAGTACTGGTAGGTGGAATAAAAGGGCTAAAATCAATTTTGGGATTAGCATTCACATTGATTTGCATGATATTCATTCTGGTTCCTATGGTAAGTAAAGGGTACTCGGCAATTATTGTGTGCGTTGTAATTATAATATTAACAAGTATTGTATGTTTTGTAATTCTTGATGGTATCAATATTAAAACGATATCAGCAATGATAAGTACAGTAGCAGGTGTTGGGATTGCTGGATTGCTTTGCTTGGTTGTTGAAAAGGCAGCTCATTTAAGCGGCTATAATATGCAGGAAGCGGAAAACCTTATCTTGATTGCGGTAAACTATAAAATAAATATTAGAGGTTTGCTTACGTCAGGCATCTTACTTGCATCATTAGGTGCAGTAATGGATATTGCGATTTCAGTCTCTTCATCAGTGTGTGAAATAAACGGTGCAAACGAAAATCTGAATATTAGCCAGTTATTTAAAAGTGGAATGAATATAGGTCGTGATGCAATGGGAACAATGGCAAATACATTGATAATGGTATTTGTGGGTTCATCATTTAATATGCTTCTACTTATTTTTTCATATGGAATTCCATTTTTTAGGTTAATTAATACGGATCAGATTGCTATAGAAATTCTGCAGGCAGTAGCGGGTAGCATAGGAATTATACTTTCGGTTCCAATAGCAGCATTTTGTTCGTCATTTTTAATAAGCAGGGCAAAGCAAAAGGATACATAGAAGAAA